>Ga0247610_10000593_pt1 | contig 49780 bp, 36 predicted proteins | sample 174DNAGHGhighgp2_FD_193483 | JGI IMG/M metagenome (GOLD analysis project Ga0247610, IMG submission 193483) | Sheep rumen microbial communities from Palmerston North, Manawatu-Wanganui, New Zealand - 1742 DNA GHGhigh gp2 | ecosystem: Host-associated > Mammals > Digestive system > Stomach > Rumen...
TAGAGTGTCGATAATAATATAAAAATCTAATTTATCATTAATTAAAATGCTTGATAAATCTTCTCTAATATGAAAATATTTTTCTTCTTTCAAACTAATACATTTAATAACATCTAATAAATTATCTGTATTATCTATTTTAGTTTTAATTATTGAACATGGTAAATAGAAAAATAATTTATTATTATCTAAATTAGTTCTAATTAAATTTTTTAAATATAATGATTTTCCTGTTCCACCTGCACCATATATCAATATGGGTTTATTTTCATAATTTAATATATCATCAACACTATATTTTTTTTCGTTTCCTACTAAATCTCTATTAATATATCCTTTTTCAAATGTTAATGATGCAATAATGGTTTCATCATTTTGTTGATTTATTACATCACTTAATGTTACAGGAAATATATCATATGATTCTTTTTGATTATCCCTATATTCTCTAAATAAAGCATCTTTTACTACTATTTTTGTAAATTCTAATAATGAAGATAATTGATTTTCTTTTTTATTAAAGTCTATAGCTAAGTTAATTAATTTTTCAAATGAATTCTTGTCCTTTTGGGCTTTTAGTTCAGCAATTACATCATCAACACTATGAGTATCGTCACCTAAGACATATAATTTAATATTGATTGGATTTGAAATTCCTTTTTCTTTTAATACATCGAAAATCATATCAATTTCTTTTGGAATATAACTACTAGAAAATGCATCATGTGATAAAAATATAATATATCCTTTAGCTTTTCTTATGCCTTCTTTTACTGCTTCATCTAAATCTCCAATTGCTTTGCTATTACTTTGCCAAACACTATATCCTGCTTTTTTCAATTCAGCCTCTGCATCTAGCATATCTGTTTCATTATGGTGACTCCAACTAAAATACACATCAATATTTTCACTATGTTGATTAACATTTTGTTTTTTGATTAACCCATCAATTTCTCTTATTAAATCCTTACATTGAGTATATCCATTATCAAATGCCTTTTTTAACCATACTAATGCGGTTTTATAATCTTTATCCACGCCTTCGCCGCTATAATACATATACCCCAATGAATATTGAGCATTTGCATAACCATGTTGAGCTGATAAATTATACCAATAAAATGCATTTTCTATATTTTTCGTAACGCCATCACCAAAACAATAACAATTTGCTAAAAGATACTGTGCATAATAGTTATTCATATTTGCAGCATCAAGGAAGCATTTAACTGCCTTATCCTTATCTTCTGCCACTCCATCACCATAAAAATAGTGGGTCCCCAATAATACACTTGCATCAGATTCTTTATTTGCTGCAAGCGAATATAATTGCATTGCTTTTTCAATATTTCTTTCACCACATTCTGCATTATCAAATAATAAGCCTAAATTTAATAATGATTTTGAATGATTTTTACTTGCAGATAATGAATACCATTCTATTGCTTTTTCAATATTCTTTTCAATTCCATCGCCATGCTCATAGCATAAAGCGACATTATATTGTGCTTCAATATTATTTTGCTTTGCAGCTTCTAAATACCATTTGAAAGCTACTTCATTGTCTTCTTCTATACATATTCCCTTATCATAAAAATAACCTAAATTAAGTTGAGCTAATGCAAAACCTTGTTCTGCGGATTTTTTATACCATTCAAATGCCATTGAATCATCTTTTTTTGTACCAATAGCCTTATAATAACATAGCCCTAAATTATATTGAGCTTTTTTATGCCCATTCATTGCAGACTTTTTGTACCAATCAAAAGCTTTATCAAAATCTTTTTCAATACCATCATCACCAAAATAATACGCAACACCCATATAGTATTGTGCAATTGGATTATTATTCATTGCTGACATTTCATAGAATATAAATGAAGTTTTTTTGTCAACTTCAACCCCAACTCCATAATAATAACAATCACCTAAGATTAACATATAATTTGAATTATTATCATAACTATTTCTTAAAAAATAATATAGATCAATCGGATTAAAATCATTTGAATAATTTATGCTATAAAAAGGTATATCAATATTTAGTCTATAATTTATAAAATCTTCTTTCGTATTGCATAAATAGTTATCCATATATCTTCCCTTCTATTCAATTAGAATATAAATTTATTTTAATCTCACTAACTAATTTAGCTATTATTTCAATATTTAAATTATTAATTACATAATTTAACCTATTATTTAGTTATTTTATAACCTAATTTAACTATTAGCTTCAATGTTTCTAAAGCTGTATTTCTATCATAATCTTTTTCAGACTCTGATAACATGCTATAAGGTACTAATTGATTAGTTTCTTTTTTATCAATATCCTTTTTAGGACCATAAGTCCAACCTTCATTCATTCTTCCTCTTGCCCATACATCATGAACATTTTCAGCTATTTTTTCTGTTAATTCTAATAAATCATCTGATAATTTTACATCAGATGTATCAATTGGTTTTGGATTATACATAATTACACCACCTATAATCTATAATTTTATAACACATGCTGGACGTATACCATATTTTGTATTTGTATAATGATATCCAGATATTTCTCCATAATTAGTTACTAAATATGCTGAATTACCATCTTCAAAGCTTGGAGTTCTTAAATACCAATCGCCTAATTCTGTTTTATTAGCTCTTCCTTTAGCATATGATGTAGCTACTGCAATTCTTTGTATATCATTTTTAAAATATACTTTAGCTTCAACTACAGATAATAAAAAGATTCTATCTTTTGTATTATTACAAAGATATTTATTATCTATATCAGTAGTTGATTTTATACTATTATCTACATCAATACAACAAATTCTATCTAAATCACTACTTGAAAAAGCATCTTTAATAAATTCATTATTTAACCAAGATCTAATGCTAGATGTCTCATAATTATTTGTACTACCAAAACGTCCTGCATCAATTACATTTTCGGTTATAATCATTGCATAACCATCAAATTCAGATAATATCTGCCATCTAATAGGCATTCTTTTAAGTGTCTTTGTAACATAATATGAACCTAAATATACATGATTACCATCTCTTTTATAACAAGTTGGAATTGAATTTGTATCTAATGGATTTGATACCTTAACTGTATCTTTTTGAGTTTTTTCATCTGGTGCCTTTTTTGGAGCAACTTCAGTATCCTTCTTAGATACATTATTAGCTCTATAGTCATCACGTCTTGATAAATAATTTAAATATTCTTCATTTGTTGTATCAGGTGCCATTTGTTCTATTGCAAAAATATCATCTTCAATAATTTTACCATCGAATTCCCTAAAATTTTTGGAATGAACTCTTAATAGACCAATCAAAGCATCTTCATTTTCATAATCCTCATCTAATATTTTATTATAAATATCTAAGGCTCTATCATATTGTCCTCTTATAGATAAGGCTCTTGCCTTTTTGATATCTTCAGAATAATCGCTTTTCTTTTCTTCTAATAATGAATCGTCTAAATCAAACATGTTTTTTGTCATATAAAAATCATCCTTTCTTGATTTAATCAGATATTTCTTCCACTCTTTTTCAAGAATTCGGCAACATCTACAAATGTCTTAGATAATTGAGTAGAATCTCCAACTATCTTACTGAAATTAGATATTGTTCCTATTGCCTCTATATTTTTTTCTTTTGCTCCAGTTACACCTATTGCTATAATTTCTGTTCCTTGCTTTTGTGATAAAACTTTATTTCTTGCATCTATTGCAGCTCTATCATCATCAAAGCCACCATCAGTAACAAATATAATGATAACGTTCTTTTGTTCTGATTTAACATCGGATTTAATTAGATTAAATGCACCTGCAGCATCTGTAGAACCACCATATTTACTTATACCATCAGTATATTGTTTTAATCCTTTTTCTATTTCAGATATATTTTTAGTTCTTTGGAATAAATATCCTGCATCACTTCCCCAAGGAATAAATGAATAATCGTTATCCATTTCTTTTAATGTAGATATTAATTTCCTAACAGCTAATTCACCTTCATGTCTATCATTTTCTGACATACTACCAGAATTATCTAATAAGAAATAAATAGAAAACGAATTTGAAATAGATTTAGATATGTTTAATTTATTACAATAAATACATTGATATCTTAATTCATCCTTTAATAAATTACATTTTTTACTTCTATCAATTGATAATGGAATTCTTTTTCCGTTATCTTCAGATTCTAATAAATTACTATTAACTAAAGGAAGTGAATTAATTCCTTGATTATCGATTTCACTAGCAGTTTTATTATCAATAGGTTGGAAATTAGTAATTAATTCTTTTCCTTGTCTATTTTCAATAGTTGCTAAGGCATATAATTTTTTTATACTACAATATAATTTACAATATTTCTTTTCCATACTATTCCTCCTTTATAACTATAATTTTTTCTAAAGGTACATTAGATATTTTCGAATATAATATTAATTCTTCTAAATCAGGTATAGTTTTTCCTGTTTCGATATTATAAATAATATCATCACTAACACCAAGTGAAAACGCAAGCTCAGCCCTTGATATCTTAGAATCAATATTTTTACATTCATCACATGAAAAATTATTAAAACATGTATATTTTTCTCTTAGTTCAATATCTTCTTTATTGAGTTTATTATAATAACAAACATATTTTCTTAAATTTATATTATTTAATCTTAAATCAATTAAATTATCTTTTGTTTTATCCCAATCAATAATAATTCTATTAAATATATTCATCTTTTCCTCCTTGTTTTCATAATAAAGTCAACAATAATTTTTACATTAGTTGAAATAAGTCTTGGCATTTTTGTCATATTATATTCTAAAAATGCTTCTGCAAAAAATTCTTTAATATTATTAGATGCATACTTTGATACACCATTAATAATATCATCTTTAGATAATGTATTATAATAGGCAATAAAATTTGGATTAGAAGTTATTCCATATGCATTATCAATTGCGTGAGCAAGCTCGTGATAGCATATACCACGCTCATCATATGATTCTTTATTATTATGTCCACTTTTAATATTCTTTTTCATATTATTCTTAAATGAATCATAATCAGACATATTATTATAATTAAAAATAATACCTGAAAATAATGAAAAATAATATGAATAATAAGCAATAAAATTTTCTATTTTCTCTTCATAATTTATATCTAATTCAGAAAATAAACTTACTAAGCCTCTTATATTATCTATCGTTAATATATGCTGTACTTTAAAATCTTTAATTGTATATAAATCATTATTTAATAATTTCTTTAATTTATCTACAAAACCTATACTTGTACCAATATAGCATAATTCTGATCTAATATATGGATATTCATATAGCATTTTGGCAATACATTTTAGCATAGATTTAGCCATAAAAATATTATATCCGCATAAATCATATGAATCACACATATCATTTTTTTCAATAATATCTTCTAATTCTTTATCACTTGATGCTAAATCAATCTTTTCAATCAATCTTTCAAGAGAACAATATTTAACAAATTTTCTATTTTTACGATTAACATATAATTCATTTTCAGTTGGATTAAGAGTTAAGATATAATCTTTTCCATCTACTGAAAAAATATAATCAAAATTTGCCATAAATCACCTATACATCTTTAATAAAATACCTATTATTAAATCATTATCAATAATTATTCTTTTATCTAATATATCCTTTTTTACATCCATGCCTAATAATTCTTTAGGTAGCTTATATAAATCTCTTAATATATCGTCTAATAAGTTATCTAATAAAACACTAATATTAATATCATTTATTAAATTTTTTAAATTAATTATAAAATCCTCTGTTTTTAAAATATAAGGAATTTCAGTTTTATCCTTTCTAATTATTTTTTTAGGATTTTTCTTTATGTATTCTAATACCTTTTCTATTGAATCAAATACTTCATTATATAAATAATAAAATACAGTTTCAAATTCCTTATCACCTACTAAATTAAATTTAGTTGTTTTAATTGCACTTTTATAGCTATCAATTCTATCTATTAATATTTTTGAATATTTAATCTCATTATCATAAGCAATAGAATTATCAACATATAAATATTTTATAATTTCTTTTTTAGATTCTTCTAATTCTTCTTTTTTATAATTATATATTTTTGTTTTATCCTCTAATTCTTGTTTTTCAAAATAATATATGGATGTATATTTATTATAAAAATCAAAATTCTTATAAAATTTATAACCCAAAAAGAAAAGGAATAAAATTATAATTGAAGGAATAACATATATTAAACATATAGTTAAAAAATTTAAAAATGGATTTGGTGATGAAACGCTTGGCTTTCTAAAAAATTTATAAAGCACAATAGCAAATGAAATAATACTTAAAAATATAGATATTATGATGATATTTTTATTATCTTTTTTTCTATTATTAATTTTTATATCTTCTTTTTCTAAATTTTCTAAATCTATTTTTACATTTTCATTTAAGCTTGAAATGTCTTTTTCTAAAGCATTTATATCTTCGTTTAAACCTGATATATTCTTTTCTAATGCAATCTTTTTATTTCGATCATCATTATATTTATTTATTTTATTATCTATATCTTTTTTTATATTTTTAACGTATTTATCTAATGCTTTATAAAATAACATATCATAAGCCATTTTCTTTGAATTGCTTATCATTTCATCACCATTTTTTTATTTTAAATATGTAGAATAATTCTTTTCTAAAGAATTTAGGTTATTAATTAATACTTCTATTTGTTTAATACTTACCTTAGCACCTAATTCATAATAAGATCTAAATTCGTCTAATGCTTCAGCTGAAAAAAGTTGATCTAAGCCATCGTTTTCTTTAATATAATTTACTAAAGTATCGACAAATGTTTTATCATCAATAGATTTTAATAATTCTAATATTCTTTCTTTTTCAGTTATAATGCCACTAATCTTATCTAAATAGAAAATTGAATCTAGGTTATTCTTATTATCATTAACTAATTTTTTATATACTTCAATATATTCCTTTTCAATAAAAGCTAGTTTAATCTTTTGGTCATTATAATCTTGTTCTAAGAATTCAATAATCATTTTCTTTAATAAAATAAACACATCAACTATCTTAATAAAAATAGATTTTAATTCTGCATAATATTTAATGTCATTTTTTATTGTAGTAGGCTTTGCTTCAATAGTTGCCTTTTCATTATTTAATTCATCTATATATTTTAAAAATAAACAATTTATATCAACTAATTTCTTTTCATTATCTTTATATCTTTTAGGTGCTTTAGTTGTATTTAAAAGAGGTAAATATTTAAATGATTTTTTCTTATATTCTCTAACATTTAATAATAGATCATCCATTAATATATCAACAGGGTCATCAATTTTTTCTTTATCCATAATTTTAGTTAATTCAACACCCATTTTATTATCAACAAAGAAATTCTTAAAATTGTTGATAGATTTATTTAGATTATTAATAGTATCTTTAATTATTGAAATAATACCTTTAGTTTGTAAATTTCCTTCATACCATTCAATTAATTCTTTAATTGATGCATACATATCAGGATATGTCCCATTAATCTGATTATTAAATAGTACTTTTTTGTCTTTTAGATAATTATTAATGCAAGAAATATCATTAATTTTATTATCAGTTAATAGCTTATCTATATATGGGCTATTTTTATCCTCTAATATATTATTTATTCCAAATATATCCTTAAATTTATATGGGTTATCAGAAATATATGTAATGAATTTATTTTTGAAATCCTTTAGTCTTCTTTCAACATAGCTTTTAACACTTGCTTCATCTATGTTTATATATTTAATGTATTTACCATATTTTTCAAAGTCTTGTAATAAATTATTAATTGTTTCATATCTATGATTAAAATATGATTTTAATTCATCATAAGATTCAAATCCAAATGCGTTATAAGCTACAGTTATATCATCGCCTAAATATTTATTTTCAAATGTTTGTTTCATTTCTTTATATGCATCTACAATATTATTATTTTTATTAATAAAATGTAATAACATATATTCATCATATAAATAATCATTTGCCCCAAAAACATCAAAGAATCCATCACTTGTACATAACAATACAAATTTATTATCATCAGTAAAATCAGATACATTAAATGTTTTGACATTTAATATAATATCTTTTCTCTCATATGAAAAATTATTAGTCATTTTACCTGTTGAATCTTCATTATCTTCTGATAATTGGAATAGTCCGTTTTTAGTTAAAATATACGCTCTTGAATCTCCTGCCCATATTACATCAATTTTATTTTCTGTTTCGTTATATCTAATTGAAACTAATGTTGTAGGTAATATTGAGAATAATTCAATTTTTTTAGTTATATTTAATCTTTCTTTAATATTAACAATAGCTTTTTTTATAAAATCTATTAAATTTTTCTTATCATCAGGATTTGATAAATCAACATTATTATTAATCATATAATTAATGAATCTAAATATAACTATTCTTGATGCAAGTAAGGCATTAGTATATGATTCATTGGGTTTAATATCTGACATTAATAAATCAAAATAAGATTTTTCGCTCGTTACATCATCAAATTCTGTTTTAAAGCAATTTGACACGTTTAATGATATAAAACCATCATCTAATCTTAATATTTCTTCTTTATATTTACATAAATCACTATCAGTAATTAATACCCTTTCAGCACCAGAACCACCAAGTCCATCGGCAACTGTAATTAATGTATAATCAATTCCATTTTGCATATATTTTACAATTGCAGGATCTGCATCCTCATTTTTTAATATTGAATAAAATAAAAATGAAAGTTGATCATTAAATGAATCTTTATATTTAATTTCCTTATCTAATTTAATTTTTTCCATAGACTACACCTTTCTTACTAAAAAGCCTAGTGATTCTACTGTTGCCTCAGGAAGCTCAAAATCTCCTTTTCCTTCCCAAGATACAGTATATGTATTTGGTGTTGAACGCTTAATTGATTTAATTTTACTCTCTAATATTCTATCTTTGTTATATACTAAATCACTAGAATATGGTTCATCAAATAATGTATTATCTACATCTGATGATACAGGCTTAATTCTAGCTATTCCCATTTGAATCAATGAATTGATTCCTTTTGAGAAAATAATATCTCTTTTAGTGATTCTATATCTATTTCTATTTGTAATATCTTCTTTGTATCTTTCAATTTTGATAATGCCTAATTTTAATAATTCTTCAGGACTAACAAATTCAGCATTGTCATCATCAAATGGCTCATCATAAACTGATTCAACCTTTTTTAAGATACCTTTTTCAAATAATTCATTAATTGTTAAATTATATAAATTAGAATCACCTTTTAATTTAACAGTATAGATTTTAACAGTTTCTTCTCCATCCATTTTAGTTGAAGGATAGAATTCTTCTACACCTGCTTCTTCTAATTGCTTAACATCAAATGGTTGTGTAAGTAAAATATCTTGTTGCCATAATATTGGCTTAATATTTAATTCATCATCACCAACATGATATTCAGATGGTACTCTTAATTTATCATTTAATACCTCTATTACTTGATCCATTGTAGGACGATTAGTTATATCTTTTGTAATCATCCAATTTAATAATGATTTAAAGGTTGCCTTAGATTCTTCACCTATTTTCTAGTTAAACTTAGAAGATATTGTAATAGGAGTACCTGCGTTTATTGCAGAAGCTACTGAATCATAATCAATACTATAGTTAGGAAATACTCCAGACCACAATACATGATAAACTAAAGCTAATGTAAATACATCTACCTTAGGTGTTATTACACTTCTATTTGCAACAGGTCCTAAATCCTCAATTCCTTCATCCATTGCACGCTCTACTTTTTCATTTACTAATAATGCTTCAGGTGAAAAATAACCAGCAGATCCTGGAATAGTCATAGGTATTTCTGTATCTATATAAGATGAATCAAAATCTATTACATATGGAATATATTTAGTACCATCTTGTGATATTACAAAGTTTTTAGGCTTTAAATCACCATGAATTACTCCAACCTTATGTAATTTAGATAAAGCATTTGCCATTTCCTTTGACATATCTAAGAATTGAGCAAAGCTCATTTTAGTATAATCGAATTCATCTCCAAGACCATCTAATTTATATGTGATAGTTACAAATCTATTTTCCATATCACCTTCAATTAATTCAAGCTCAACAGCTATATGATCTTTAAATGTATCATATACCTTCATTCTTTTTTGAAGTTCTTTTTGCTTATTAGCGATAGGCAATATTTCCTTTAATAGATGTTCTCTTATCTCTTTTGGTAAAGATTTATCAGGATAAATTGGATCAAATCTTCTTTTGATAAAGAATGAATTAGATCCTTTTTTTCCTATAATATATGCTCCATTACCTGTAATAGACCATTTTATACTTCCGTCCGAGCATTCATATTTTGAATCAACTGTATAGTCATAATATTTCATGGTACACCTCCAAAGTGTATTTAATATTAATTACTTGCAGATGCAGCAATAATTTTAATAATATCGTCAAAATCAAATTCTACTAATCCTGTAGATAATTCTACTGGTACGAAATTAGAACCAGGTAGTTTTGCAGATAATTCTTTATATTTTGATTCATTAGGTGCATAAATTACTAATCTCTTACCTCTGCTTAACTTTGACATTTGGCTTGGCATAATCCATTCAGTAATTAATCCTGTTTCATCTGGCATTCCTGCAGGGTATCCTGGGGCTGTTTCTCTTTCTTTAATAGCTAGGGCATCAGCATCTGTGAAAAGTACAATAACTTGTCTATCACGTAATCCTGTCGCAGTAAAATCTGAATTGAATGCAAAATGTAATGCTTCAAGTCCATTTTCAGGAATATCTCCTCCACCTGTAGCATGAATTGCTGCTAAAGATGCTTCAAAATCAGCTAAGTCAATTGGAAGTTCAAAGAATGGGCTTTCAACCATTGCTTCTTCACCATCATCTAGATAATCTCTAAATACTATTGTTTTAATTCTAAGTGATGTAACCTCACTACCCATTAAAATCATTTGTTCATTAAATTTTTGATAGAACTTTTTAGCTGCCTCTTTTACCTTATCGATACATGGCCCCATACTTCCTGTTCCATCAATTACAAATACCATATCAATTTTTCTTTTTTCCATATACTTTCTCCTCTTTTCTAATTACTTGCAGATGCTGCAATTATTTTTATTATTTCATTAAAATTAAATTCTGCCATTCCACTGCTTAATTCTACTGGAATAAAATTTGCTCCAGGTAGCTTAGCAGATAATTCCTTATATGATGTACCATTTGGTGCATAAATTACTAATCTTTTACCTCTTGGGTTTAGTTTTGATGTTTGGCCTGGCATAATCCATTCAGATATAAATCTTGTTTCATCAACCATATTTTTTGGATAATTTTTCAAATCACTTCTTTCACCTAGCTTTAGTGCATCTGTATCAGTGAATAATACAATTACTTGTCTATCTTTTAATCCTCTTGCGATAAAATCCGAATTAAATGCAAAGTGTAGTGCTTCAAGTCCGTTTTCATTTGCATCTCCACCACCAATAGCTTTTATACTAGATAGCTTTGATTCAAAATCGGCTAAATCCAAAGGTAATTCATAAAATGGGCTTTCATCCATTGGATTGGAATCACATTCATAATCTCTAAATACTATTAATTTAACTCTTAATAAATCTATGGAGCTTCCCATATCTTTCATTTTCTCTTCGAATTTCTTATAAAATGTTCTTGCAGCATCCTTTACCATATCTAAGCATGGTGTCATACTACCAGTACCATCTATAACGAAGACTAAATCTATCTTTCTACTTTGCAGATTACTTTGCATATACCATAATCTCCTTTCATTAATATTTTATTATTAAACACATAATTTATAACTAGCATAATTGCTTAATTATTACGGAATAATTAGTTATTATTTCCTGGTTCTTGCTTTGAATTATTATTTAATGCAGTTGATAAATTAACCGAACACATTATGTTGATTAAATCATACATCCTTTTTTCTATTCCAATCTCGAATAAATTTCTTAAATCCGTATGATATTTATAGTTTTTTTCTTTATCAAAATTCAAATTCCAACCATCAGAAATTTGTTGTCTAATCCATCTATAATGTTCTAATTTCATTAATTCAAATACTGCCTCATTCGTATTAATTTCATTTTTATCAACAAATTCATAAAATAAATATAAAGCTTTTCTATATAATTCGACCATTGAGTTTGATTCTTTATGACTCAATGGAATCGAATTCCAGGATTCATAGTTCTGCAAGTAAGAATAAGTTTTAATCTTTTTAATATTAGAAATTTTAATTGATTGTTTTTTTCTGTCATCATCAATTTCTTTTAATTTCTTATTATTCTTTAAGACATTAAATCCATCAATTTCTAACAAATCATCAATTTGTGGCATGGAGAGTATTTTATTATATTCGCATAATTTTTTATAGCTTTGTAACGCCTCAAAATAATTTTCATTATCTAATTCAATAAAGACTGAATTAATTAAAGAAACATTTTGTCTAATTTCAGTAAATAAATTTCCAGTGTCTTCGCTAAATTTAAAATCCTTAACTAATTCATTGAATGTTTCTTTCTTTGAATTTTGTCCATCAAATGGTATTTTTTCTTTTATTATCCTGTCTATATAATTATAGTTCTTAGTATAAGAGAAATTATAAAGCATATCATTATCATAATTAATTAATGATTCATCATATATTTTGTCAAATAGACCAAACACAATAACATATAAGTTATATATTGGACTAAAGAATATTTTTTTATCAGTTCTATCTACATTACTTGTATCATCACTAATAAAATCGCCACCATTTAGATCGATTTTATATATATTTTTTGCATCTCTAACATTAATTGCAATAATATCAGCATCATCACATAAAGTACGAACACCATCTTTTTTTGGTATAAATGCTTTTGAATGATATTCTTTTCTAATATCTTTAATTAAATAATTTGCATAATTAATATTTGTTTCATCTGAACCTGTTGTAAATACAAATACTCGTCTTGTTTTTTCTAAATCAGCATATACTTTATCTTGACCAGTTATATCATCAAATTGTTTAAATATATCTTTATTATCTGAAAAATATATATGAGGTGGATTATACACATCATTATATTTAATACTATTTTTGTCGTATTCATTTCTATATATCTTTATAATTATTGAATCAACATTTTCTAAATGTGTACTACATGTATTAAGTTTGTCATTTAATTTTGACATATCATCTATAAAACTATTTTCATTATCATATCTTAAAATAGTTTTTATATCATCAAACATATAATTATATTTATTACTAAATCCTTTAATTTCATTAACATAATCATTATTTTTAATATGCATATTTAATTCTTCTTGATATGCCCTTAAACATAAATCAACAAATTTATCTTCTTCAAAAATCTTTTTAATAGCTTCACATATATTAGATGCTTCAACATTTGATTTAGAAATATTCTCAAATGAACTATAAATTCGTTTTAAATTCTTAGTTATAGCTAAAACTAAAGTGAAATCATATTTAAATTTTACATATTCTTCTTTATCAATTCTTTTTATTCTATCTACTATAATACTAATTTCATTATTATAATTGATTAAAGAACCATCTTTATATTTAGATTTAAAACTAATAATGCTATTACCTATATCATTTATTTTTTTATTAAATGCTCTTAAGATGAAATAAAAATAATCAGTAATTAAATTTTTGTTATAATTCAACAAAGTATCATTTGTTTTATAAACATTATAATATCTATATAAAGATTGATAATCTTTAATTCTTTTATCTAAATCTCCACTATATTTTTCTTGCTCAAAAACAAATGCTTTAAATGTATTGTAATCTATAACAAGCTTTCCTTTTTCAATTCTTAAACTACTTACAATATTATTTGCATATAGTTTATTAAGTACTTCTTGGCCTAAACCGCCAAAACCAACAATATATAATTCCATATCGCCAAATAACAATTGCTTATCAGTTTGTTCCTTTTTCTCACTATTTTGATCATTATTTTTTTTGTTAATTTTATCTAGTTCACTCTTTTGAATCAAACTTATATCTGTTGCCAATTCTTTTGCTGCTACTGCACATTCTGTCAATACATATAATTCTGGTTTTATATATATTGGATCAACTTTTCCAGTTAAGGCATTATATTTATTTTGGTAAATAGCTGAATTTAAATTATCCTTTGATAAAATAAAGAATTTAATATTACCTCTTTTGTATGATTTAGTTTCAAAATAAAATAATTTTTTATTTATTTTAAATAATTTTTTATTTATTATCTTAAATAATTTATTTTCTTTAAGATCTATATCATTAGTTTTATTAAATACTTCATTTAAGTCTTTACAAGTGTCATTTATGTTTTTATTTTTATTTATATAACTTTCAATTATACTTTTTATTTCTTTAAAGAATATCACATCTTTTTGTTCTTCATTTGAAGTTTGTTTTTCATTTGAAGTTTGTTTTTCATTTGAAGTTTGTTTTTCATTTGAAGTTTGTTTTTCATTTGAAGTTTGTTCTTCATTTGAAGTTTGTTTTTCATTTGAAGGTTGTTCTTCATTTGAAGTTTGTTCTTCATTTGAAGCTTGTTTTTCATTTGAAGTTTGTTCTTCATTTGAAGGTTGTTCTTCATTTGAAGGTTGTTTATTTTTAATGTATTTATCTATTTTTTCTAAAATATCTTTAAATATCAAATTTAAAAATATCAAATTTAGATCTTGTTTTTTTCCATATTCTAGTTTACTTATTTGATCAAAAACCTCTGATGAATTTTTAACCTCATCTGGTATTAATTTGTCATTTAAATTAAAAGCAAAGATATATATTGATTTATTTTTTATTTCCCAAGTACTCTTGTATCCAAATATTTTTCTAATTACAGATTTATCACTATCTACTGTAGGATAGTAATAAAATCCACTTGACGCAACATCTTTACATAATTTGTTCTTAGAATCAAATGCAGGAATATCATCACCATAAAAGATAACAATATCTTGTTTATTTTTTATTTTTTTAGCAAAACTAATGCTATTTTCATCAAGTGATGTAAATATATAATAATTATATTTTACTTTTCTAATCCAATTTATAAATGTCATTATGAAATGTAATTTTTTAAATCTTATTTGAATTTGTAGACCTATAAATGAATAAAAGCCAAAGGCTAGATTATATGAACCAACAATCAATAATACAAATGCTAAATTAATAGGCAATAAATAATATAAAGAATATAATAAGTCTCTATAATAAGGAATTGAACTAAGAACTTCTGGGAATTCTAGATCTGTAAATCCAAAAGTACCTATGCTCATATAAAAATGTTTTAACCAAATTCCAAGGTCTGTTGAATTAAACCAAGCATCTGGAATACTTGTTGTACATACCCAAGTTCTAATAAATGTACTAATAGCTAACATTATTAATATCGCTAAAACATCTACAAGTGGAGATTGTAGTTTTGTTTTTAATTTGTTATATGTAGCAAATGATACAATTGCAAATATAATAACAAATACTATTGTAGATATTAGTGCAGCAGCTGTATCAAAGCCATTGTTTTTTGATCTTATTAGCCATAGTCCCCATCCAATTAATACAACTAAAACTAAAGGTATAATAACCATTATTAAAAAATCTCGTAGAAATTTTAAAAATTTAATTTTTCGTATTTTTATTTTATTTTCCATAAAATTACATCACCCCATGCAAATATTTATTAATTGCTAATATGATATCATCAAATGTCCATATTCCTTTTTCAACTGATATTTTTAGATATGCACCATTAAAATATTCATAAAATTCATATGGTACAAAATCTATAAAATCATCATATGTATATAGACCATATTTTTCTATATCTTCTTCTTTTTTAGCTATATCAAATTTATAATTATCATCTAATTCAAAATAATTAAATAAACCATCTATTATACCGCCTGATGCAGTTAATATATTATTTGAAATAAAATTAATATTTATAAATGTAACTGGAGAATAACATCTTATATATTCTTGTTTTATTTCATATCCAATAAATTTAACATTTCCATATTTATATTCATTATTCGAATAATCAATAAATAAGAAATTATCTCCAATATAATCATCAATTGTATTTGAATTGATTATTATATATTTCTTTAAATCTGTATCAAAGAATCTATGTTCAAAAGATATTCCTAATTTGTTTCCATTATCAAATAATAAATAATAAACATCTGTTAATACCTGATTATGATTTTCAGGATCAATAAAGCCTACTGCTTCTTCTAATTTTCCTGTTTCATGATTAAATGACATTAATTTATCATTAGTAGTTAAATCTTCAACATTCTTATATGTTCCATCAGATAACATTATTTTAGTTCCTTCAATAATGCATGTAGGTATTTGATCACTAGTTATAATTATTGTTACAGCATTATATGGCATATTAAATGTTGAACTATTTTGATCAAGGCCATCTACCATTGATATTCTTGCGTTTTCTCTACCACTTGGTGCCGAGAATGATATATTTATTAAATCGTTAGGATATGCATATGATCCACTATTTCTAACTACACCATTAATTTTTAATGTATAATCCTCTCCATATGACCTTATTACATCTACAATATATTTATAAATGATATATACATTTATTATTTCACCAGCCGTATATGATAAATTCTTTATTGATTGACCTAATTCATATCTTGTACCATTAATTAAATAATGTGACGCTTTCGAATTAGTATAGTCTGAAGGAGGGTATAGATTATATTCCTTATCACATTCATAACTGATTTTTGTAATTGAATTGCTTTTACCTTCAATATAATAATTTAAATAATAAATAGGCGTCTTTTTTAATATACAATTATAAGAACCTGGTTTATTAAATATAGAATTTGAAATTTTAGAATTAAATTCATATGTTTGATTATCTATTTCCCAAGCTAATACATAATCATTAATTGGATTGATTGAATAAAAATAATTATCATCTTTAGAATAATATGTTTTTGTCACACTATTATTCTCATAGCTATATTCAATATCAAAATAATATTCAAATCTAGGTTTTAATATAATATTTTCATCATAGTTATATTTAAATTCATTATCTAAATATTTATTATATTTTTCTAAATACCATGAATCTAGTACATAATCTTCTTTTACGACTTCAGGCATTTTAATATTTGAATCATAATATGCATCTATTTCATATTCGTTATTAGCTGAATCATAGTATGTTATTTTATATTTATTTGGATCAAATACAGGAGTTATAGTGACTATATCATATGCGCTTTTAGCATAATCTTTAATATCTTGATTTTCATATATATCTCCATTTATTAACCAATGAGAAAATGTATATCCAACTTTAAGTGGTATTATTTTAGATATTTCGTAATTTGATGTAATAGATACTAATTCATTTTCAAATAAATTTTTATTTAAAATAGTATCATCTATAGCATAATTAATATAATAATCAAATCCCCAAATAGCTTTAATTTTAACATCGTATTCAAAATTGAATATAAAATTTAAGTCTTCTATTTTTTTATCATTAGTTATATCATACCAATTTAAGAAATAATAATTCTCTTTTTTTAAATCTAATAAAGATAAATCATATGTATCACCATAATATAATTCGACATTGTATCCACTATTAAATCCTTTATCAATGTATAAATTATATTTAATATGAAGATAGTTTGCTATAAACTTCTTTGGTTTATCATTTAATTTATTTATTTCGTTTTTTATTGAAAAATCAATAAATTCATAGCCTATTATTTTTTTAGGAATATAATTATCCATATTTTCAATAATATCTATAGTATTATCTGGATATATAATAACTATTCCTGATTTAGGATATATTTTATAAAAGAATTCTTCTTTTTCATATTCACTATATAAATCATCTAAAACATAAATTGTATTAAAAATAAAAGAGCCTGTAATATTAACATAATTATTAGAAATAATTTTTAATTCATCTATCCTTTTAATTTTTTCTAATTCACTAAAATTAATATTATCTATTCCATCATCTATTATTATTTCATCTAATTGTTTTAATTCACTATATGATTTAAAACCAACTACTTTCGTTAGATTGTCATCAAAAAATTTAAAACTAAAATGCTTTATCTCTTTATTATCAAAAACTAAATCATATTCTCCAATTGAAATGGGAATCACAATAGTTTTTTCTTTTGTATTTATTACATTAATATAATCTTTGTAATCAATATCATTAATTTTAATATCATAATTACCATTAATGTAATAAGATTGGCCATAAATTAATTCATTATTAGTAATTTCGATTGGTGAATCTATAATGTTGTATTCTATTGTCTTCTTTACATTCTTATAACAAAAATCAAGATTAACCTTTGATGGCGTTTCAATTTTAGAATCAACAATTATTGTATATCCATCAACTCTAACATTTGAATTATTAGATGTTATAATTATATTTTTATCTATTTTCTTTCCTGTTTCTAATTCAATTTTAGGATTAAAATTATATTTTGTATCAGGGATTAAATAATCATAATCTTCAGAATAAAAATTAGCTATTTTATTTGATGAATTATTATAGATGATTAAATGCATAATAAAAAAGAATATAAAAACACCAATTATAATAAAAAATAATGCTTTAATTCCTTTCATATTATCCAATATAAAGTATTAACTTTATCTCTCCCTTTTTAAATTTTACTTCTGAACCGCTTATATTATTTATTATAATATAAAAATATATAAATGTAAAATGATATATATAAAAATAAAAGGCATCTATGATGCCTTTTTATTACTTCTTATTCTTCTTATTTTGAATATATCCTTTAGCTTCATATTTATCATTTCTCATCATTTCTATATCAGCTTTTGAAATATATTTTATCTTATTTTCATCTATTATTTTTTAAATAATTAGCTGCTTTAAATTTAAATTCACTCATTTTAATTATTTCAAATCTTCTATATTCGACAGCTAAGCACTCTTTATTGTCTTTCATTATATAATCATATACATCATCTGTAACAACTAATAAAAAACTACCTTTATCTTTTCTTCTATCTATTATTTCGTTATGAAAAACTTCCATTTCATATTCAACCCATTTTGACTTTAAATAATCTAATTTTGAAAAAACAACTACAAAGCGCTTGCTCTTCCTTAGCGCATTATTTATTGCTTTAGCATATTCAGTATCGCCTAATTCTGGTAATGTTTTTTTACTATAAAATGGTTGAACTAATTGTTCTAAGCAATAATTATAAATTTGATCTGCTAAATCTGAATCTTCATTTTTAAAACTAATAAACACATCATAATCTCCACTATCAGCTAATGTAAATCCTAGTAATGATTTTATACCTTTTTCTGCTTTAGAATCTGAGTTTGAATTGTTATCTTGTTTTTCAACAATGCTTTTAATTTCTGATATTCTTTTAATACATTCAGTTGATATTTTTGTAGCTCCAACGATATCACAATATGCCTTTAATCTTTCGTAGCTTGTAAGTAAGCATCTTAAGAAAGAACCTTCAATTTTATTTTGTTGTAATACATCAAACAACTTATTACCTTCTTGCATAAAGCTTGCAATAGATATTAATATTTTATCATCTTCAGATAATATTTCTTGTTCTTTTCTATCTTTATTTTCATATTTTATTTCTTTATTAGAAACGATATACTTTGGCGTTTCTTTTATTATTTCTAATTCATCATCAAAATAATTAGAAATATTATCCTTTAGTGATGCATATGATTCTACATAAGGTCTCTGGTTTTCTATCAATTCTTCTACTGGATAAAAAAAAGCAATACCATCTGACACATCTCCATGTGTTATAACATCTTCACATTCATATCTTATTTTTCTATCAAAATAAATAATTTGTATCGCAATTGACGAAAACAATAAATCCATAGAGTATTTTTTTATAATATCATCTTTAGAAATAAACATTTTTGATATTGGTCCTATAGACTTTAATATTTCACGAACTACCTGATTTGATTCATCATCAAAAATACCAGAATATTCAGATAAAGAACTATAAAGGCGATATATTTCCTTTAACAATTCTTTTGTTTTTATATAGATTTTAAATTTTTTAATTGCTTTAGATTCAATTTGTCTTACGCGTTCTCTACTACATTCTAACTCTTTGCCTATGTCTTCTAGAGTTCTAAGTCCATTACCATCTAAACCATATCTAAACGTTATAATTTTTTCTTCTTTAGGCTCTAAAAATTTCATTCCATTTCTTATTAAAGCTACAAAATGTTCTCTATCTTCTAATGACATAAAAGAATTATTAGCACTAAATGTTAAGTTATCATCATCTATCAACTCGGAATAAAGAATTGTTAATATTTTTGATATAGTTTCTGCCTTTTTATTTTTATTATCAATCTTTGCATATTCAGATAATATTTCATATAATTTTTCTTTATTAAACCTATTAGATATTTCTTGTCCTATTGTATTTACTGCATTAATAATATCTTCATTATTTTTAATATAAATAATATTTGAATGTCCAATTCGTCGCATAACATCTTTTGATATATTATCCATATCTACAAATGAAATTGGAATAATTTTTTTTGATCTATTTATGGAATTATTTACTGCAACTTCTAATACCTCTTTACAATAAGCTGAATTACAATAATCTTCAGTAATAAAAGGAATAAAACATCTAGATAAAGAAATTGCATTTTTTATCGCATCTGTATTAAAAAAATTATTATTAACAGTATATACTGATATTGTTTTTTTATTTAAAAGCTTAATTATTTTATCAACTAAATTTATATCTTTATCAGAATAAGATATAAAAACATCATACATTTTTCTATATTTATTATCTCCCATAGAATCCATATTTATTATCTCCCTTATTATATAAATTATAACTAATGCAACTATAGTTTAATTATAAGAGATTTTATAAATTATTACAATAATGTAAAAATAAAAGGCATCTTTTGATGCCTTAATAATTAATATTTCTTCTTTTTATTATTAATATATCCTTTAGCTTCATATTTGTCATTTTTCATCATTTCTATATCAGCTTTTGGAATATATTTTATCTTATTTTCATTGTATTTTTTTGTGTTATTTTTTCTTACTAATGCTTCTAATTCATCTACTTCTGTATCACGTTCTAGTATCGCAAAAGATTCAATATGTTGAGTCCTTGGGAACATATCTACACCCTCTATATGCTTTATAATATAATCATTATCTGAGAATAAATATAAATCACGTTTTAGAGTTTTAGGATCACATGATACATATATAACTCTTCTTGGTTTTAAATAACCAATTGCATCTATAAATTGCTTTGTAGAACCATCTCTTGGTGGATCCATTATAACAACATCAATATGTTCTTTTGCTTTAGCTAGGTGAGTCATAAAATTAGTTGCATCATCTGCTAAGAATTCAATATTTGAAATATTATTAATTTTTGCATTTATCTTAGCATCAATTATGGCATTTTTATTTAATTCAACGCCAATAACCTTTTTAGCATATTTTGATGCAAATATAGATATTGTTCCTACACCACAATATGCATCAATAACAATATCTGTCTTTTTAATTTTTGCATATTCTATTGCTTTATTGTAAATCAAATTCATTCCATTAGTATTTATTTGGAAAAATGATTTAGGAGATATTTTAAATTTATAATCTGATACATATTCATAAATATAACCAGGACCATATAAAATTCTTTCTTTATCACCTAAAACTATAGATGTATCTCTAGAATTATAATTTTGAACTATTGTTGTAATACCTAAATTTTCTTTATTTAAATCCTTAATAACATTATTTCTTCCTGGGAAGAATTCTCCATTTGTTACAATAACAAGCATTAATTGTTTTGAATTAAAGCCATATCTAATATAGACATGTCTTATTATTCCTGTTCTTGTTTTTTCATCATATGGAGTAATTTTATTTTTTGTTAAAACCTTATTTAATACTTGTATTACTTCATTTGCTTTTTCAGATTGAAGCATACAATTAGATACTGTAACAATATTATGACTATATTCTTCATATAAGCCAGCTACTACTTTTTTTGATTTAGATAGCTTATATGTCATTTGACATTTATTTCTATAATTATATGGATTATCCATTCCATTAAATTTAATTTCACCTAGTGAAAATGGTTTGAATAAATCAGTTAGAAATTTTTGTTTTAATTTCTTTTCATATTCATAATTTACATGCATGAATCTACATCCACCACATTCATTTTGGAAAGGACATCCATCATTAATTCTTTCTGGTGATTTTTTAATTACTTCTTTTAATTTAGGATATTTATTGTCTGTTTCAACTAAAATATCTTCACCATTAATAACACCATGTATCAAATATTTTTTATCATCAATTACAACTTCAGTATCTGGCAAATATTCAGTTTTTACATTTTTAAATTCCTTTAACATATTTTCACCCTAAATTATCTTTTCCATCCAAACTAAATCATAAAATGTATCAAATTTATATCCACATTTATTTAAGTGTCCTACTTCCTTATATCCTAAATGTGAATGAAAATTAACACTGTTTTTATCTAAATATTTATCATTAATAATTGGATATCCTATTGCTGCATATAAATTAGTTACACCTTTTTGTTTTAGTTCTTTTTCTAATTCATTATATAACATTTTACCATATCCATTACCTTTTTCATTTATATCTAAATAAATAGTAACTTCAACAGAATGCTTATAAGCTAAACGAGGCTTATACATAACTGCATATGAATAACCTATTATTTTATTATCTTTTTCTAAAACTAAATATGTAAATTCATTATTAATTTTTTCAATTGATTCCATAAAATAATTTACATCAGGTATATCATAATCAAAAGTAATTGCAGTATTTAATACATAATATGAATATATTTCTCTTATTCTTTTAACATCATTTTTATTTGCTTTTCTAATTTTTATCATATTCTTGCCATTATAATATCTTAGTTGTCCATTCTTCTGCATTAAATATATTTGTTACAATATCTGAATAAAATTCAGGTTCATGACATACTAATACGATAGTTCCCTTAAATGCTTTTAATGCTTCCTTTAATGATTCTTTTGCGTATACATCAAGGTGATTTGTTGGTTCATCTAATACTAAAGTATTACATTCTTGAAGCATAATTTTACAAAGTCTAACCTTTGCTGCCTCACCACCTGATAATACCATCATTAATGATTCTATTTTTTCTCTTGTTAAGCCACAAGATGCAAGTGCACCTCTTACTTCAGCATTAGTCATAGCAGGATACATATTCCATACTTCATCTAGTGCTGTTACTTTATTATATTCTTCTTCTTGCTTAAAATAGCCATAATGAATATTATAATCTCTTGTACAGTTGCCTGATAATGGCTTTAATTCACCAAGTAATGTCTTAAGTAATGTAGATTTACCAATACCATTTGCACCCTTAATCGCAACCTTTTGTCCTCTTTCAATTGTAAATGAAATAGGCTTAGATAATGGTAAATTATATCCAATTACTAAATTATCGGCAACAAATACAAATTTACCTGAAGCACCACATTCTTTAAATTTAAATGTAGGTTTAATAACTTCTTTAGCCTTATCAATAATTTCCATTTTATCTAATCTTCTTTGTCTTGATTTAGCTAAATCTGTAGTTGCAACTCTTGCTTTATTTTTAGCAATAAATTCTTTTAAATCTTTTATTTCCTTTTGTTGCTTTTCATATGCTATATTTTGGTTTCTCTTTTCGATTTCATACATTCTCATGTAATCATCATAATTACCTGCATATCTAGTTAATGTACCATCTTCCATATGATATGTTACATTTGTAACCTTATTTAAGAATGGAATATCATGGCTAACAAGTAAAAAGGCATTTTCATAATTAATTAAATAATCAGTTAACCAATTAATTTGTTCTTCATCTAAGAAGTTTGTTGGCTCATCTAATATTAAAATCATTGGCTTTTCAAGTATTAGCTTTGTTAATAATACTTTAGATCTTTGTCCACCTGATAAATTAGATACATCATGGTCAAGACCAATATCTCCAAGTCCTAAGCCAAATGCAACTTCTTCTACCTTTGAATCAATTGAATAGAATCCTGCTGATTCAAGTGTAGATGCAATTTCACCTGCATCTTCTAGGGCTTTATTCATTTCATCTTCAGACATATTACCCATATTTTCATATAAGGCATTCATTTCACGCTCTAATTCATACATTTCATTAAATGCACTCTTTAAAATATCTCTAATAGTCTTTCCTGCCTCTAATGTAGTATATTGATCAAGATATCCTGTTGTTGTATGTCTTGCCCATTCAATTTTTCCATTATCAGGAGATAATTCACCAGTTATAACCTTTATAAATGTTGATTTACCTTCTCCATTCAAACCAATAAGGGCGATATGTTCACCCTTATTCATTACAAATGAAGCATCCTCTAAAATAACTCTATTTCCAAAAGAAAAGCTTATATCTTCACATTTTAAAACACTCATAATCCACCTACAAACTAACATTTCCCATTTGCAATATAATTCCAACTACTGCGCCAATAGCAATATATAAAACAGGATGTTTTTTAAATTTAAATATAAATATACCAAATACTAAAGCTACCATTACAGCTCTAAAATCTAATAATAATGTTAAATATTTATATATAACACTAAAGAAATTAGCACCATCATTTTCTTTAAAATAATCTACTGTTTGATTAAATGCAGAGATAATATCATAATGCTCTTTAACATCAGCTAAAGGATCAACTACATTAAATAATGCAACCCTTAATACTGAATATGCTGCCGCAATAATCAAGCCAATTGATGCTGCACGAAGTCCATAGAATATAAAATTTACATATTTATTTGTTCTAAATTTTTTTAAGAATAATGATACTATCAATATAACTATTATTGATGGTGATACTAAACCTAATGTTGAAATAATACTTCCTACAAATGCTAAAAAATAATTATTATAAACACCAAGTGATACACTATATCCTACATATGTAGACATATTTATTCCCATTGCACCAGGAGTTGATTCAGATATTGCAAGCATTGCAGTTAATTGCTCTTCTGTATACCAACCTGTAGTTTTTCCTAATTCTTCTAAGAATGGGAATGTTGCAAGTCCTCCACCAAAGGCACATGCACCTATTCTAAAGAAATTAAAATATATTTCAAAATAAACATAATTATTTGTAATTATAGAAACTAATAAGCATATAGCTATAATTATCCAGAAAAATGATGATACTATTAAGCCATTTCTATATTTTTTATTTTTAACAAATATTAAGCTAATTGCACCAATTAATCCTGTAAGTAAACCAACAAATATACCAAATATAAACATTAATACATCTTTTTTAGTTAATTTTTCTTTGTTTACTTTATTAACCTTTTTTTCTGTTTTTTCTTCTTTTGGTTCTTCAACATTTTCTTCTTTAGGTTTTTCTATATTTTCATCTTTAATTTTATATTTAGATTCAAATCTTTTTTCTTTAATAATATTTATTAATAATCCTAAAATAGCTGCCGCTATTACATAAACATATAATGGAATTGCTTTTAAGAATATAGCCATAAATGCAACAGTTATTGCTATTAATAAACCAAAAATATCAATAATTGATTTTTTAGATAATTTTTTTACTGCTGATAATATTAAAACAAATACTACTACATTAATACCTGCAAGTGCATTAACTACAAATGGATTTTGATTGAAGTTTGTTAATACAGTCGCAATAATAAATATTATTATAAACGCTGGTAATACAAATGAAACTGTAGCTAATATACCACCTAAGATACCACATATTTTACATCCTATAAATGTTGATACATTTACAGCTATTGCACCAGGGGTACACTGTCCTACTGCATAATAATCAGCTAATTCTTCATCAGTTGTCCAGCCTCTTTTTTCAACTAATTCTTTTGAAAGTAATGGTAATAAGGCATATCCTCCACCAAAATTAACTATACCAAGCTTAAAAAATAATAAACATAGCATGAATAATCTTTTAAAGTAAGGAATACTATTTAATTTGTCTTTTTCTTCATTTTCCATAGTATCACCACCATTTCAATCTAATAGATTATAACACATATTTTGTTAAAATTATATGTAAGTGTTTTATTTATTATTTAAAATAAATAATAATACGAAAAATTGACTACAATATTTTTTTTTGGTATAATAATTAAGATTATTATAAATGTATTAGGAGGTATGTTTATGAAGGGTTTTGAAAAATATTCTAGAGGCTACTTTATGCCACCAGTTAAATGCTTAGATTGGGCACAAAAGGAATATATTGATCACGCTCCAATTTGGTGTAGTGTTGATTTAAGAGATGGTAATCAATCATTAATTAAGCCAATGAGTCTTGATCAAAAGGTTGAATTCTTTAAATTATTAGTTCAAATTGGATTTAAGGAAATTGAGGTTGGATTCCCAGCTGCCTCTGAAACAGAATATGAATTCTTAAGAACATTAATTGATGGTGATTTAATACCTGATGATGTAACAATCCAAGTATTAACACAAGCAAGACCTCATATTATTAAAAAGACATTTAAAGCACTTGAAGGTTGTAAAAGAGCTATAGTGCATTTATATAATTCTACTTCTTTAGCTCAAAGAGAGCAGGTATTTAAAAAATCTAAAGAAGAAATTCTTGAGATTGCTGTTGAAGGAGCTAAGATGCTTGTTGAACTTGCAAATGAAACAAAAGGTAATTTCTTATTTGAATACTCACCTGAATCATTTACAGGAACTGAAATGGATTATGCACTTGAGGTATGTAATGCAGTTGTTGATACATTCAAGCCAACAAAAGAAAGAAAATTAATTTTAAATTTACCTGCTACTGTTGAAATGAGCTTACCTCATGTTTATGCTTCTCAAGTTGAATATATTTCTAAATATGTTCATAATAGAGATTCAGTTATTATTTCTTTACATCCACATAATGATAGAGGTACAGGTATTGCAGATGCAGAGCTTGGATTACTTGCTGGTGCTGATAGAATCGAAGGTACATTATTTGGTAATGGTGAAAGAACAGGAAATGTTGATGTTATTACATTAGCATTAAATATGTATACTCATGGAGTAGATCCTCTTCTAGATTTCAAAGATATGCCAAGTATTGTTAAATTATATGAATCAGTTACTGAAATGAAAGTATATGATAGACAACCATATTCTGGTAAATTCGTATTTGCTGCTTTCTCTGGTTCTCACCAAGATGCAATTTCAAAAGGTATTAAATATCATAAAGCTAATAAGCTTACAACATGGTCAGTTCCATATTTGCCACTAGATCCAAAAGATGTATCAAGAGAATATAGTGCTGATGTAATTAGAATTAATTCTCAATCTGGTAAAGGTGGAATTTGTTATATTCTTGAAACTAATTTTGGTCTAGATATCCCTCAAAAGATGAGAGAGACTGTTGGATATTTAGTTAAAGATGTATCTGATAAGGAACATAAAGAATTAACACCTAATGAAGTTCAATCAATTTTCCTTGAGCATTTCGTTAATTTAAAAACTCCATTAGAATTAAATGAATACCACTTCATTCGTGAAGGTGAAGTATTTAAAGTTATGTTATCAACAAAATTCAATGGTAAGGTTAATAACACATTAGCTGATGGTAAAGGTAGATTAGATGCTGTAAGTAACGCTATTAAAGAATGCTATAACTTAAATTATGAATTGACAAATTATGTTGAGCATAATTTAGAATCCACTTCTAAAGCTGAAGCTGCTGCATATGTATCAGTTAAAGTTAATGATAAAGAATATTGGGGTACAGGTATCCATGATGATATTATTTGTGCATCAATTTATGCTTTAATTTCAGCAATTAATAATTCAATTAAAGATAATGACTAATAAAGGGGCTGTTAAGAAACTCAAATAGTTTCTAGCAGCCTTTTTCATTGTTTTTATTAAAGAGTTTCTTAACAACGTAGTTGTTATTGGCATAAATAAACAAAAGAAGCTGTTAAGATTATAGTTTCTTAACAGCCCATTCTTTTTATTCATTTTCTAAAAATACCTTTTTTATATTTTGATAATTACCGAATACAACAATTGTATCATTATTTTTAATGATTGAATCTTTAGTAACAGGTACTGGTTCATCTTCTCTTTTAATCATAATAACATTTAAATTGTATACTGTTTTTAAGCTAGACTCAATTAATTTTTTATCTTTTAAAATATCAGGTAATCTATAAATAGTTACTTCTGCCATCGCATCTGAACCATAATTATCAATAAGATTTAAAATATTTTCTTTTGGTGTATTAATGATTTCTTCTTCATATGCTTCATCAACCTTATATGTGAATAAATCTTTAATAACTTGTTTTTTACCAAATACAACTATTTGATCTTTATTTTGAATAACTGTATCTTTAGTTATATCTATTGTTCTATCTCCTCTTTTAAGCATTAAAATATTTAGATTATATTGATTCTTAAAATTAGATTCCATTAATGTTTTATTCTTTAAGATATCAGGAATATTATTTATATATATTTCTACAATTGCATCACTATCGTATGAATCTAACATAGTTAATACATTTGTATTATCATTTCTAATAAATAATTTTCTAGCGATTGCTTCTATTAATTTAGCAATTAATCTAGAAACAAATGGAATTTTAGAAATAATAATTATTAAGAATAGTGATCCAATAATAATTCCAATTAAAATTAATTGTTCATCAACTAAATCTGAACTTACAATTGAACTAATTAAGTTAATAATTAAAGATATAATTAATACATTAAATAAATTACCACATATCATACAAACAACACATAATCTTCTTCTACGTTTATTCGTTGTGATAATTTCTGCTTCACTTGTTGTATATCCAACACATGTAATCATTGAAATTACTTGAAATCTCGCTTTTTCCTTTGTAAGACCAGTAATTCTAAATAATACTGTGAAAACCTCAATAAGGAAGAAATATAATACTATTGCGATTGAAATCGCTAGTATCGATGCTACTAAACCCATATTAACACGTCCTAATTTTTTTGATACATCCTTATACTTATTATATCTTAATAACGTTATAATTTAAAGAAAAAGGAAATGATTTTTTATCATTTCCTAATTTTTTTATTTTAACATAATATCATCAATTGGTTTACCAGGAGCAACCATTGGTAATACCTTTTCATCAGTCTCAACTATTGCATTGATGATTGCAGGTCTTCTATTTTTAACAACTTCTTCAATTGCTTTTTTATAATCAGCTCTTGTTTTAGCCTCATAATAATCAACGCCTAAGCCTTTTGCTAAATATTCATAATTTAATACTTCATCTAGTATAGTTTGGCTATAACGCTTCTCATAGAATGCAGTTTGCCATTGTCTAACCATACCAAGTACACCATTATTAGCAATTACTACACAAACTGGTAATTTATATTTAGAACAAGTTAACAATTCATTCATGTTCATTCTAAATGAACCATCACCTGCAATATTAAATACATATGCATTTGGATTACCAACTTGAGTACCGATTGCAGCTCCAAGACCAAATCCCATTGTACCTAAACCACCAGATGTAATTAATCTCTTTGGCTCTCTATATGTGAAATATTGAGCAGCCCACATTTGATGTTGACCAACTTCTGTTGTAATGAAGCAATCACCTTTAGTTACTTCGTTGATAGCTTCCATGAAATATCTAGGCTTTAAGCTTGATGAAACTTGGTTTTCTGTAAATATATTCTTCCAAGATTCAACTAATGCTAACCAAATTGGATTTTCTTTCTTTGTTAAATATTTAGATACTCTATTAAAGAAATCCTTTAAATCCATAACTAAGCTTACATCATCTTTAATATTCTTATCGATTTCAGCTTGATCAATATCGACATGAATAATCTTTGCGTTTTCAGCAAAATGCTTATGATTTGATAATACTCTATCAGAGAATCTTACACCTAAAGCTAATAATAGGTCACATTCAACAACGCATTTATTAGATGCAACTGTACCATGCATACCAATTAAGCCTGTAGATAATTTATTTGTTTGATCAATAGCACCAATACCCATTAAAGATGTAGATGTTGGAATATCTAATAATGTTGCGAACTCATTTAATTCTTTTGATGAATCACTCTTAATAATTCCACCACCAGCATAAATGAATGGCTTTTTAGCTGCCATAATCATTTCGGCTACTTCTTTAATTTTTTCTTCAGGGATTTCAGGTAGTGTTTTAACTGGCTTTTTAAAATCAATCTTTACTGGTTCATATTCAGTAATAGCTGCAGTTACATCCTTTGGAATATCAATTAATACAGGACCAGGTCTTCCTGATCTTGCAATTTGGAATGCCTCACGAATTGTATCAGCAAGTTTCTTTACATCTTTTACAATGTAATTATGCTTTGTAATAGGCATTGTGATACCAGCAATATCTACCTCTTGGAATGAATCCTTACCAAGTAAAGAATTAGTTACGTTACCTGTTATTGCAACAACAGGAACTGAATCCATATATGCAGTTGCTATACCTGTGACAAGATTTGTAGCACCTGGGCCTGATGTAGCTAATACTACACCAACCTTACCAGTAGATCTTGCATAACCATCAGCAGCATGTGATGCACCTTGCTCATGGCTTGTTAATATATGTCTTATTCTATCTTGGTTTTTATAAAGTTCATCATAAATGTTTAATACAGCACCACCTGGGTATCCAAAAATTGTATCAACACCTTGTTCAACTAAACATTCAACGATGATTTGTGATCCATTAAGTTTCATAACATCACCCTTTTCTAATTATTTTTAATCTTCACTAAAAATTGCACCTGTAGATGCAGATGTTACAAGCTTTCTATAACGAGCTAGATATCCTGTAACTGGCTTTAAAGCCATCTTAAAGTTTTTCTTACGTCTTGCGATTTCCTCATCAGAAACCAATAATTTAATTGTACATTTAATCATATCGATATCGATAATATCTCCATCTTCAACTAAACCAATTAAACCACCTTCTGCAGCCTCTGGTGATACGTGACCAATTGATGCACCACGTGTAGCACCTGAGAATCTACCATCAGTTAATAAAGCAACATCCTTATCAAGACCCATACCAGCAAGTCTAGATGTAGGAGCTAACATTTCTCTCATACCAGGACCACCCTTAGGACCTTCATAACGAATAACAACGATGTCGCCCTTTTCAATCTTTCCACCATCAATTGCAGCAATTGCTTCCTCTTCTGAATTGAAGCATTTAGCCTTACATTGATGAACTAACATATTAGGAGCAACTGCACCACGTTTTACAACGCATCCGTCTGGTGCGATATTACCTTTTAATACTGCAATACCACCAGTTTTCGAATATGGATTGTCAATTGTTCTAATAACTTCAGTATTTTTATTTACTGCCTTAGCAATATTTTCTCTAATTGTTTTTCCAGTTACTGTTAATAAATCAAGATCAAGTGCTCCATCAATCTTAGAAACTTCTTTCATAACTGCTTGGATTCCACCTGCTTCATTTAAATCCTCCATATATGTATGACCAGCAGGAGCTAGGTGACATAAATTTGGAGTATGTTCAGAAATAGCATTAGCCATATCTAGATTAATTTTTACACCAGCCTCATGTGCAATTGCAGGTAAGTGTAACATAGTATTAGTTGAACAACCTAATACCATATCCATAGTTAATGCATTCTTAAATGATTTTTCATTAACAATATCTCTAATTCTTACATTGTTTTTAACTAAGTCCATGATTTTCATACCAGTGTGCTTAGCTAATCTAATTCTATCTGCATATACTGCAGGAATTGTACCATGACCAGGTAAGGCAATACCTAATACCTCACACATACAATTCATTGAGTTTGCTGTATACATACCAGAACAAGAACCACATCCAGGACATGAATGATCTTCATATTCAGCTAATTCTTCTTCAGTAATCTTTCCAGATAAATATTTACCTACAGCCTCAAATGTAGATGATAATGAAGTTTTTTGTCCATTAACTCTACCTGCAAGCATTGGTCCACCTGAACAAACGATTGTAGGTAAATTTAATCTACATGCACCCATTAACATACCAGGAACAATTTTATCACAGTTAGGAATTAATACTAATCCATCAAATGCATGAGCACGAGCCATACATTCAGTACTATCTGCAATAAGCTCTCTAGTTACTAATGAATATTTCATACCTTCATGTCCCATTGCAATACCATCACAGACACCAATTGCAGGAACTACTATTGGAGTACCACCAGCCATTAAAACACCAGTCTTAACAGCTTCTGCAATTTTATCTAGGTGTGCATGACCTGGAACTATATCACTTTTTGCACAAACAATACCGATTAAAGGTCTTTCAATTTCTTCATCAGTAAATCCTAATGCCTTAAATAAAGATCTATTAGGAACCATTTCGGGTCTCTTTTTAACTACATCGCTTTTCATATGAACCTCCAAAAATTTCATTTAATAATTATTTTAAAGCCTTAACTACAAGGTCTCCCATTTCTTCTGTTCCAACCTTCTTAGATGCATCATCTAAATCTTTGTTGAAAATATCACCAGTTCTATAACCGGCATTTAATACATCCATAACAGCTTTATCAATAGCATCAGCTTCTTTCATTAAGCCTAAAGAATATCTAAACATCATAGGTACTGATAAAATTGTAGCAAGAGGGTTTGCTATATTCTTGCCAGCGATATCTGGTGCTGAACCATGAATTGGCTCATATAAACCTAAAGTACCTGCACCTAAAGATGCTGATGCTAACATACCAATTGAACCAGCAACTTGGCTAGCTTCGTCAGTTAAGATATCACCAAAAATATTAGATGTTACGATAACGTCAAATTGTCTTGGATTTCTAACTAATTGCATTGCTGCATTATCAACATACATTTCTGATGTTTCAACATCAGGATAATCCTTTTTAACTCTATCAAATACAGCTCTCCATAATCTTGAAGACTCTAATACATTTGCTTTATGAACACAGCATAATTTATGATTTCTCTTTCTAGCTGCATCAAAACCAGTTTTTAAAATTCTTTCAATTTCAAATACTGAATATTTCTCTAAATCTGATGCCCAGCAATCAGGGTTTTCAGGATTGAATTTAGGTGAATTAGCTTTTTCACCGAAATACATACCACCAGTTAATTCACGAACAACTAAAATATCTAAGCCTTCACCAATGATTTCAGCCTTAAGTGGTGAAGTATGTTGTAATTGTGGATATAAAACTGCAGGTCTTAAATTTGCATATAATTTTAATGCTCCACGAATTCCAAGTAAACCTTTTTCAGGACGGTCACCATTAGGTAAATTATCCCACTTAGGTCCACCTACAGCACCTAATAATACTGCATCTGATTTTAATGCTGCATCAATAGTATCTTGAGGTAATGAGCAGCCATCCATATCGATTGCGATACCACCCATTCTCTTTTCTGTAATATTAAATGTATATCCGTAAATTTCACCAATTCTATTGATTACCTTTACAGCTTGTTTTACGATATCTGGTCCAATTCCATCACCAGGTAATGTTACGATATTAAAAGTCTTCTTTGCCATTTTACTTTTTCTCCTCATCAAACTTCTTATTAATCTTATTAATTAATCCACCACACTTAATAATTTCTTGCATGAATGGTGGGAATGGTTGAGCTTGGAATTCCTTACCAGTTGTCTCATTCTTAATAACACCTGTATCAAAATTTACAGATACAGTATCTCCATCTTTAATATTGTCAACTGCTTCAGGACATTCAAGAATAGGAAGACCAATATTAATTGAATTTCTATAGAAAATTCTTGCGAATGTTTTTGCAATAACACAAGATACACCGCAAGCCTTAATAGCTATAGGTGCATGTTCTCTTGAAGAACCACATCCGAAATTCTTATCTGCTACCATAATAGCACCCTTTGTTACTCTATCATAAAAATGTGGTAAACCAGCATTTATATCTTGCTTAGAGTCTTCCATACAGTGCTTTGCAAGCTCTGCAGGATCTGATGTATTAAGATATCTTGCAGGAATAATTACATCTGTATCGATATCTGCGCCATATTTAAAAACTTTACCATTAGCGTTCATCTTACTTTACCTCCATATATTTATCAGGATTTGTAATATATCCTGTAATTGCTGATGCTGCAGCTGTTGCAGGTGATGCTAAATAAACTTCAGAATCAACATGTCCCATACGACCAACGAAGTTTCTGTTAGTTGTTGAAATACATCTTTCACCAGCAGCTAAAATACCCATATAACCACCAAGACATGGTCCACAAGTTGGAGTTGATACAGCACAACCTGCTTCTACTAAATCTTGAATAATTCCTTCAGCGATTGCTTCTAAGTAAATCTTTTGAGTACCAGGAATAATAATTGCTCTTACAGTTGAATCAACTTTCTTACCCTTTAAGATATCACGAGCAATTCTTAAATCCTCCATACGTCCATTTGTACAAGAACCGATTACTACTTGGTCAATCTTAACTTCTTTTGCACCAATTTCATCTACTGTCTTTGTATTTTCAGGTAAATGAGGGAATGCAACTGTAGGACGAATCTTTGATAAATCAATATCATAAACTGCATCATATTTTGCATCTGCATCTGCCTTATAAACAACAGGAGTCTTCTTTGAATGATTCTTGCAATATTCTAATGTTAATTCATCTACAGCAAAGATACCATTTTTAGCACCAGCTTCAATAGCCATATTTGCCATACATAAACGTGAATCCATTGTTAAATTCTTTAATCCTGGTCCATCGAATTCCATTGATTTATATAATGCACCATCTACACCAATCATACCAATGATGTGTAAAATAACATCCTTACCACTACAATCTTTGTTTAACTTACCAATTAAATTAAATTTGATTGCAGATGGAACCTTAAACCAAGCTTCACCAGTTGCCATACCTACAGCCATATCTGTAGAACCAACACCTGTAGAGAAAGCACCTAAAGCACCATATGTACAAGTATGAGAGTCAGCACCAATTACTACATCTCCTGATACAACTAAACCTTTTTCAGGAAGTAAGGCATGCTCAATACCCATTTGGCCAACTTCGAAGAAGTTAACTATACCTTTTTCTTTAGCAAATTCTCTAATATATTTGCATTGTTCAGCTGATTTAATATCTTTGTTAGGAACAAAGTGATCAGGAACAATTGAAACCTTATTCTTATCGAATACTTCATTTACATGAATATTCTTAAATACATTTACAGCAACAGGTGTAGTAATATCATTACCATGAACTAAATCTAGTTTACAAGTAATTAATTGACCTGCTGATACTTCTTTTAATCCTGCATGAGCTGCAAGGATTTTTTGTGTCATTGTCATTCCCATAATTAATTATTCTCCTTATATAAAATGTATTCAATTGAATCAATCAACGCTTTAAATGATGCTTCAATTATATCTTTTGATACACCAACTGTTGACCAGCTCTTCTTACCATCAGTTGATTCAATAATAACTCTTGTCTTTGCAGCAGTTGCTGCTTCTTTACCATCCAAAATTCTAACCTTGTAATCAGCAAGTGATACATTATTTAAAATTGGATAGAACTTACCAATTGCTTTTCTTAATGCTTTATTTAATGCATCGACTGGACCATCACCATTAGCTCCTGTAACTTCTTCTTTATCTTCAACTAATACGTTGATTAAAGCTGATGCACTAAATTCATTTGAATGTGATGGACCTTCACCAATTGTTTTAAAGTTTTTAACTTCAAAGAATGGTTTGAAATTACCAAATGCTTTATGAACTATTAATTCGAATGAAGCATCAGCACCATCAAATTGATATCCACCATATTCTAAATTCTTTATAGTATCAATAATAAGTGAAATTCTAGGATCATCCTTTTTAATATCAGGATAAACCTTATTAATCTTTGCAAGAACTGTAGATTTTCCTGCAACTTCACTTATTAAGAATTTTCTTTCGTTACCAACTAAATCAGGTGAAACATGTTCAAATGATTTAGGATTTTTATAAACTCCATCAATATGCATTCCTGCTTTATGAGCAAATGCTGATGAACCAACATATGGTAAGTTAGCCTCTAATTTGAAATTAGAAATCTCAGCAATTGTTTTTGCTATTGGTGTAAGCTTAATTAAATTACCATCCGGTAAGCATTTAATTCCTTTTTTAAGTTCTAGGTTGGCAATTATTGCAGCTAAATTAGCATTACCGCATCTTTCACCATATCCAAGGAATGTACCTTGAACTTGTGTGCATCCTGCACAAACTGATAAAACGCTACAAGCTACTGCCATACCTGAATCATTATGTGCATGAATTCCTAGAGGAGTTTTAATTTCTTTTTTTACTTCAGCGATAATTTCTGCCATTTCATCAGGGAAAGTACCACCATTAGTATCACATAAAATTATTGTTTCTGCTCCTGCACTTTCTGCTTCCTTTAATGTTTTAATAGCGTATTCTTTATTATGCTTATATCCATCAAAGAAATGCTCTGCATCATAAAATACCTTTTTACCATTTTTAATTAAAAAGGCAATTGAATCAAATATCATATTTAGATTTTCTTCTTTTGTTGTGCCGATTATACTTTCGACATGAAAATCCCACGACTTACCGAATATACATACATATTCAGTACCAGCCTCTAATAATGCTTTTAAATTAGCATCATTGGCTGCTAAAGAATTACATCTTCTAGTTGAACCAAAAGCAACAAGCTTAGAATGATTAAATTTAAGCTTTGAAGCTTGCTTGAAAAATTCAAGATCTTTTTTATTTGAACCAGGATTTCCTGCTTCAATAAATGATACTCCTAATTCATCAAGAGCTAAGGCAACTTTTATTTTGTCACCTACAAGAAAACTTATTCCTTCTGCCTGGGCACCATCTCTTAATGTCGAATCAAATACCTTGACATTCAAGAAAAACACCCCCTTATTATATATGACAAAAGTGGAAAGCAAACAAATGCTTCCACTTATGTCTAAAATTTATTTTTATAAAAGTAGATTAGTTATTAATTAACTTATCGTCTTCGTTATTCCAGCTATATAACTTTCTGATTTCAGCACCAACTTTTTCTGCTGGATGTTGAGCTGCTTTTTCACGTAAAGCTTTGAACTTAGCTTGACGAGTTGAAGATGACATTACTGTTAAGAAGTCATTTGCGAATGTACCATCTTGAATGTCAGATAGAATCTTCTTCATTGCCTTCTTAGTATCTTCAGTTACAATCTTTGGACCAGTAATATAATCACCGTATTCAGCTGTATTAGAAATTGAATATCTCATACCAGCGAATCCTGATTGATAAATTAAGTCAACGATTAATTTCATTTCATGAACGCATTCAAAATATGCGTTTCTTGGGTCATAACCAGCTTCAACTAATGTGTCGAAACCAGCTTGCATTAAAGCACAAACACCACCACATAATACTGCTTGTTCACCGAATAGGTCAGTTTCAGTTTCAGTTTTGAATGTAGTTTCAAGTAAACCAGCTCTTGCACCACCGATACCTAAACCATAAGCCTTAGCTAAATCCCATGCATGTCCTGTTGCATCTTGTTCAACAGCGATTAAACATGGAGTACCTTTACCAGCTTGGTATTCACTTCTTACTGTATGTCCTGGAGCCTTAGGAGCGATCATTGCAACATCGATATCCTTTGGTGGAACGATTTGGTTGAAATGAATTGCAAAACCATGTGCGAACATTAACATCATACCAGGTCTTAAGTTAGGTTTGATATCTTTTTCATACATTTGAGCTTGCTTTTCATCGTTAATTAAAATCATAACGATATCAGCTTTTTTAACAGCCTCAGCTGTTTCATATACTTCTAAGCCTTGCTTTTCAGCCTTAGCCCAAGACTTAGAACCCTTATATAGACCTACGATTGAATGAACACCAGAATCATGTAAGTTTAATGCATGAGCATGTCCTTGTGAACCATAACCTATAATTGCAACTGTCTTTCCTTTTAATTGATTTAAATCACAGTCTTTTTGATAAAATATTCTTGCATCTGCCATTTTTAAATAATCTCCTTTTTCTTTTCTTTTTTATTAGTCTAATGCATTATTTTTTAATTCGCTTTCGCCTCTTGCGATTGCTGTTACGCCTGTTCGGATTACTTCTTTGATGCCGAACTCATCAAGCATAGAAATTAAAGCGGTAATTTTGCTCTTATCACCTGTAATTTCTAAAATCATAGAACTATTAGTAACATCGACAACATGAGCTCTAAATATATTAACTATTTCCATAATTTGACTACGCTTATCGCTTTGACAATCAATTTTGATTAAGGCAAGTTCTCTCATTACTGAGTCATCATCCTTAGCTTCACTAATTGCTACAACATCCATAAGCTTAGCAAGTTGGTTTTTGATTTGATTGAACTCTATAGTATCACAATCAACCACAATAGTCATTCTTGCTACTTTTTTATTTTCAGTAGTTCCAGAAGATAAGCTCTCAATACTAAATCCACGTCTAGAGAATAAGCCTGAGACTCTTGATAGAACACCCATATGATTATTTACTAATACTGATAATGTATGTTTAGCCACTATTAGCTCCTTTCTACTAGCCTAAGCCAGTTTAAAATATACTCCTCTATTATATGAAAAATAGACTCTTATGTCAACGAAAAAACATTCATTTTTCGCATATCATTTTTGTATTTTTTAATTAAATAAAATATTATTCGTCATTTTTTTAATAATCTCGAATAATAATTATATAAATTGATAAATTATCAAATTTTTAAAACAAAATTCAACATTGTGAAAACGTTTTATACAATTTTCTATGTTTTGTTAGCTATAGAGCGACATAAATAACTCCAGGATTTTTATTTATAAACTCTTCTTTTCCTAATTTTTCTTTATTTGGAAATGATTGATACCTAATATTAAATATATCAACCTCATTTCCTAGAATATATCCTTTAACATACTTTTTATTAACATATTCTTCTAATTTTAAAATAATTGCTGATTTGATTTTATGCTTAGTATTATGACTTCCATATCCTGTAATAACACATAATATCTTTTCTTTATTTTGCCTTGCAATTTTTATACCTATATCTAAATTATAAATTGCAGCATCTATAGTTTCTTTATTTGAATGAATATCTATTGTATACATTATTTTATCTGAAGCTTTCCATTTATTATAATTGGGATATTATTGTTATCTTTATCTATTCCATATACGCATATATCATTTGTACCAAAGACTAAATCAATATGGTATTTAGAGCTATTTATTTTATCTTCTTCAACTACTCCTTCTTTATAGCCATTGCCTAATGCTAAATGGCAGCCTGAATTTTCATCCATTATAGTTGAATAAAATAAAAAAGGATTAAAATCTAATACTAAAGCAATTTCACCTGAATAATATAAATTAGGATCTAAAGACAAAATATCCTTAAGTCCTTCTTCTTTTATTACTCTTCCATTTTCAAATTCTATTTCATAATTATTTATATAAATTCCAGAATAATATAGTGGTTTTGATGATTTTAATATACCAAAGACATTATATTTATCTGGAGATATAAATATTTCAAGGCATGGGATATTAGGCTGATATTCTATACCATTTGATGACCATCTTTTACCTAAAAATAATGATTGATTAGGTAATTTTACATAGAGGTCTGTACCTAAATTTGTTTTAAAATGCAGTGATGATAAATTCATATTATTTAATTCATCTTTAAAATATTCAAGTTCTGATGTCTTATATGAATAATCAAAAATATAATCCCAAAGCTTTTCTAATGGGATTTGTAGCTTATGAGCCCAGTAAGTGTTCGCAACTGGAAATATTGTGTGAGGATTTTTTAAAAAATAATTTCTTACAAATAGCAATTTATAATTTTGTTTTAAGTATTCTATTGCATTTTTTGTTCTAGCCATTGGAATAACAAAAGGGGAAATAATACTTAATCTTTTAAAGTTCTTTTGTATCAGCATATGATACATATTAACCTTATCATCAATATAAGTATTATAATCCCCGTTAATTATATTTTCTAAAGAATCACCATCAGTGAATGTTATAAATATATTAGCGTTATATATTTTTAATCTTTCAATTAAAAGTGATAAATACTCTTCAATATAGCTTGTAGTAACTATTTCAATATAATCATTTTCTTTAATGTTAATTCCAAATTTTAAAACATAATCAAAATAATTACTTATCTTCTTTTTTAAGATTGAATCTTCTTCTAACATAAGCTTCTATTGCATCAACTGCTGACTCAATACCAACACGTGAATTAATACATAAGTCATAATTTGCAGCCTTGCCCCATTCTCTATCTGTATAGAAATTATAGTAGCTCTTTCTCTTTTTATCCTGCTTATAAATTAGATTTTCTGCCTTATCTGGATTTAGACCATAATATTTTACTGCACGATCAATTTTATCTCCCATTGGTGCGCATACAAATACTGATACTAAATTAGGATAATCCTTTAATACATAATCAGCACATCTACCAACAATTACACATGATTCTTCAGCTGCAATCTTTTTAATTGTATCAAATTGAGCTAAGAATACCTTTTGGCTTAATGTCATATCATATGAATAAAGTCCGATTCCACTACCTAAAAAGCCGTCCTTCTTTTCATCGAAATTTTTAAAAATTGCCTCACTTAAGCCTGAATCTTTTGCTGCCTTAACTAATAATTCACTATCATAGAAAGGAATTCCTAATCTTTCAGCAACTAATCTTCCTACAAATCTACCACCTGAACCATATTCACGTCCAATAGTAATTACATATTTCATTTTAAACACCATCCTTTAGTTAATAATATTATAACATATTATTATTACAAATAAAATAAAAAGAAAACAGCCATGAGGCTGTTTAACTAAAATTTTTCATTTTTAATTTCTAATATTAAAGCATATAAACTTGCGATTATTTGGAATACTATTTTTTCTTCTTTTGTCCAAATTCTTTCATGCTTTGAATCTACTCTAAAATATCCATATTTCTTTTGTTTAGTTTCACAAGGAATTAATAGAGAAGCATGAATAGATTGCTCTTCAAATAATTTCTTTAATTCTTTATGAACATCACTTAATCTTGTGATATACATATAAATCATAGAATCTATTTCACTTGATTTTAAATCTAAATATAATTTTTCATCTACATATTTAGCGTTATTAATTTGTCCATTAGAATATAAAATTTCAAATTTACCAGCACTATTTTTAGATATAATACTTACGTTATAATAGCTACCAATAAATTGTGATACATGCTTTAAATTTTCATCTAATGTTTTAGAATTATCATTTAGATTTGCAAAAATAAAATCAATGATACTTTTTGTATCTAAATTTCTCATTTCTCTATCTTTGAAAATATTTTTATGTAGCTCATGATTATAGATAATAAAGCAATTTTTACCTTTTTGCTTTCCTCTATATAAGGCTCTATCTGTAACATCAAAGATTTCATCTAATGTTTTACCATCTAGTGGAAATCTTGCTATACCCTGAGTTAGGGTAAATCTTCCTGCAGGTAAGGCCTTTTCAATATTTTTAATATCATTATCTTTTCTAATTAATGAGCTTACCTCACTTGCTATTCTCCATACATCCTCATATACGGTTAAATCTTCAATTATGGCCATAAATTCATCACCACCAAAGCGTCCTACAACGCCTCCATGAGACTCAATTACACTACAAATTCTTTTTGCTGTAATAATTAATGCCTCATCTCCTGCATTATGGCCTAAAATATCATTTATTGATTTAAAGTCATCAAAATCTAAAAAGAAAAATGTAAAAGGCTTATTTATTTTTATTAAATATTCAAAATAACCATAAAATGATTTTCTAGATAAAACATTAGTTAATGGATCTAATACCATATTATCTTTTTCTTTAATAAAATAATCTGTTTTCATTTTAAGCCCCTCCTTAGGTTTCTATATTATTATACCAAATAAATGATCTATTTCATGTTGAATAATCTGTGCTTCAAAATCGGTAAATGTCTTGATTTTTTTTCTATATAATGCATCTAAATATTCAACCTTTATTTTTTTATATCTGATAGCTTTTCTTGTACCATCAAGTGATAGGCAACCTTCTTCTGCTTCATATTTATCTTCTTTTTTAATAATTTTAGGATTTATCATTATTTGATAATTCTTTTTATTATCCTCAAATATAATTGCATTTTTTAAATATCCAATCATATTTGCTGCCATACCAACACATCTAGATTTATTAAATAATAATGTATCATTTAAATCATCAATGATATATTTATCATCTTGTGTCATATCTTCAGATATGTTTTTTAAAAAATTAATATCTTTTACAATATTTTTAATCATTTAGATTATCCTTTATTTTTTTAATCAATTCGTTCTTTGTTAAAATATATGCTTGATTAATAATTGAATATACTGTCTCTGCTACTGCAGCACCGTGTCCTTTAATTACAAGCTTATTTACTCCAAGCATTACTGCTCCACCTTTTGTATTGTAATCAAATTTATTCATAATATCATTTACAGCTGCGCCTATTACATCCATACAGTTATTTTTCTTACCATATTCAATTAAGCCTGATACAATTTGTATTGCAGTACCTTCAATTGTTTTTAAAGCTATATTTCCTGCAAATCCATCACATACTATAACATGGGCATCACTTGATAATATATTCTTTCCTTCTACATTACCAATGAAATTATATCCTTCCATTTTTGATAATGCCTCATGTGCTTCTTTAACTAAATCATTACCTTTACCAGGTTCTGCGCCATTAGATAATAATGCAATTTTAGGATTTCGAATACCATATGCTTCCATATAAGCTTTTCCCATTTTAGCAAAATCTAATAATTCATCTATTCTTGTATCTACATTAGCACCACAATCTACTATACAAAAATCATGCTTACCACCAAGTATAGGAGATAAGGCAGGTCTTACCTTACCAATTCTTCCTAATACAAAAACACTTGATACTAATACAGCACCAGTTGAACCACAAGATACAAATGCGCTTATAGAATCATCATTTTTAGCTAATGTTAAACCCTTAACTAAAGATGAATCAGGTTTTGTCTTAAATGCCTTTACAGGCTTATCATAATTAGTTATAGCTGTATTACAATCAACTATCTCTAAATTATTATTCTTTACATTTTTAAGTGAATCCTCTAATTCACTTTTAGGACCACAAACATATAAATAAATATCTTTATTTTCATTTGCTGCCTTAATGGCTCCATCTATTAATTTTACCGGGCTATTATCTGCCCCTAATAAATCTACAACTATTTTAATCATACTAATGCCTCTCTAAATAATTTTATCATAAAGACAAATAAAAAAAAAGAGTCTTAGATTTTAGACTCCTCATCCTTAGCCTTTTTTAGAATTAAAATAATTCTTATAAAAGAAATTATACAAATTATTATAGTGATAATATTAAAGATAGCTATTGGATATAATTTTACATAAAAGCCATAAATAGACCATATTATAGAATTAATTACAAGTCCTATTTTAAGTACTAATTCAGCCTTTATTTCAGACATATTAATCATAAATGCTAATATTACTGCAGTTGAATATACAATAGTACCCATTATAGGTAAATATCCGTACCAAACATTATTACTAAAATAAATATTAATAATTATACCTACACATACAGATATTGATACACAAATAAGTGTAATTGTAAGCTTAACTATTTTATTTTTTGTTTTAACAAATAATAGTATTATATTTCTAATTAGAGACATTCCTTCTTGAACCATCGCACTAAATGCAGATGTCATAAATTCAGAAATAATAGCCAAAATATAATTAGATGATTGGCATATAAGTATCTTCTTTTTAGATTTAAAAACTGATGATAATGTGAATAATGTATTTCCAATAAAGGATAATACATTTGCAATAATTAAAATAGTCATATTTATCCTTTAATAATTTTAATAGCTTCTAATATTTCTTCTTTTTTAGTATTATATGAGCTTACTAATCTAATAATCTTAAAACCATGTAATTCTTCCCATATTTCAAAAGCTATCTTATCTTTTATTTCATCTACTTTTTTATTATCTAATTTAATAAATACCTGATTAGTATTATTTGGATAAATTATATAATCCTTTAAATCTAATCTTAATAAATCAGCCATATCATTAGCACTTTTAGCTAATTTTAAATAATAATTATCACTTAGATATTTATTAAACATAATAGCTCCTATAAAGCCTTTAGCAAGCATTCCTAATCTATTTTTTATTAAATAATTAAAATGCTCTTTTAATTCATTATTTGTTATTATTAATAATTCACCAAAAGGTAAGCCATTTTTAGTTCCACCTATATAAAACATATCAGCTAAGCTTGCGATATCTGAAATATTATATTTTGATGCAACTAAGGCAATAGGTAACCTTGCCCCATCAATAAAGAAATATAAATTTAATTTTTTACATATTTTAGATATCTCTTTTAATTCATCTAATGTATATACTTCTCCTAATTCAGTAGCGTTAGAAATATATAATGCCTTAGGTAATACCATATGATTATCTGTAAACTTATTATATGTTTCTTCTATTTTTGATATATCAATTTTTCCACCAATTTTTGGAGTATATATTATTTTATGTCCTGTTGCTTCAATAGCTCCTGTCTCATGGACATTTATATGACTTGAATCAACTGCTATAACTGCCTCGTATGGATATTTTAGCATTTCTGATAAGCCAATAACATTAGTTATAGTACCGCCTGATAAAACATATGAATCAACATCCATATTACATAATTTTTTAACTAAATCATTTAATTTTTTAGTTTCTTCATCTGTTCCATAGCCAACATACTTATTAGAGCATTTATTAATTAATTCTTCTAAAATTAATTTATCTCCAATTGTATTATAATCATTCTTAAGATTTACCATTTTATCACCAAATAAATTATATTATTTCAATAAAAACATTTCAATATTTTGAAATATATTATATAATTTTATATGATATATTTATATTATTCATAGAAAAGGTGTTTATATGTATACTAAAGAATTACTTTCAAAATATAAATATTTTAAAGCTCTTAATAAATTTATAAGCATTGAATATATGATTGATCCTTTAACAGGATTAATTAGTAGAAAATATATGCTAGAATTTATTAAAGAATTAATTAATGAGAAAACTGAATTTACATTATCTATTCTAGATTTAGATAATTTTAAAGATGTAAATGATACATACGGACACACCGCAGGAGATATTGTATTAGAAAACATTGGTAATGATTTAATCAATTTCTTAGGTGATAATGGTATTGCCGGAAGATATGGTGGAGATGAATTTTTAATTATCATATTTAATAACAATGAATATGATGATATACATAAATTCTATCAAAAAATGTTTCATGGTGTAGTTTTAAGAAAAACTTATGAATTTAATAATGGAAATGCGTTTATAACAGGTACTGTAGGTAGTGCTGCATACCCTATAAATGCCACAAATTTTGACGATTTATTCCAAATGTGTGATAAGACATTATATAGAGGAAAAATGAAAGGTAGAAATTGCTTTATCATTTATGTTCATGAAAAGCATAAAGATTTACAAATCCAAGAAATGGTTAAAGATGATGAAGCTACAATATTTTTCAATATCTTATCTTCTTTCTTTAATAATGTAGATTTCAAATCAAAGGTAATGGATGCAAATGCATATTTAAAAAAGACTTTAAGATTAGATTATATCTTCTATGTAGATAATAAAGGAAACATTATTAATTTAGAAGATAATGAGGCTTTCGCTTCTAATATAGATTTAAGTAATGCTAAATTTAAAAATGAATTAATAAATACATATTTTGCTTCTAATTTAGCAAGCATTGATGCTAATTTAGCAGAAGCTTTAAAGAAATATAATATTAATTCTACATTAATAACAAGATTAAGAAATAAAAATGGTATTTGTGGTTATTTAATGTATGCCCTAGAAAGAACTTCTAGAATTTGGCAAAGTAATGAAGTATCTATATTATTATATTTAGCTTCTACTCTTACAATTGAATTATCATAAGCATAATAAAAAGCTCAGCGATGCTGAGCTATTTTTTATCCTTCTAGATGTTCAGAACCATCCATATTTTTTGATAATTCCTTTTGTTCATCAACGAAATCTTGAGCTTCCTCTTTCATCTTCTTAGTTACTTTATAATTAGTAGGAGAAGCTTGGTTGATAACAACTTGGTTGAATGATAGATCGATACCTGCCTCTGTAAATACTTTTCTATATGCTCTTAAAAGATCTCTTTGAACTTGATATCTATCCTCTTCGTTACATTTTGCAACTACCTTTACTGCAACGTTAGAATCACCATATCCTGATACACCTTTATAATAAGGTCCTTCAATAATTGCAGGAATATTTTCTCTAAAGTTATCGAAATTATCTTTTAATAATCCTTCAACTACTTCAATAGGTACATCATATGGGAACTCACAATCTACTATTGCTAAAGATAATTCTCTTGACATATTAATAACATTTGAAATATCTGAGTTATTAATAATTTTAATATTTCCTGCAGCATCTAAAATCTTAGTTGCACGAATACCAATTTCAGTTACTGTACCACGGAAATCACCAATTGTTATAATTTCACCAACATTATATTCATCTTCAAATATAATGAACATACCAGCAACAACATCGGCAATTAAGCTTTGACAGCCTAAACCTATAACTAGTGTTAAAATGCCAACTGATGCGAAAATTGCAGTTGCATTAACACCTAATGCTTGTAATACGAAAATAATAATTGCGATTGCACATGCATACTTAACTAAACCATCTAATAATGTTACAACAGTTTTAGCACGATTAGATTTTTTCATTTTAGCAGCAAATATTAATCTTAATAATTTGCATACTGCTAAGATAACTACTACATAAATTACACTTTGGATTAGTACAGGTAAGTGTGTCATAAAGTCTTTTCCGGCTTTTTCTGTATCCCATACATTTTCTTTAAACCAAACTGATACTTCTGTTCCTGGTGCAACCATTTCAATAATAATGAATGTACCAAAAACGATTAAAACAATTGCGATAATGATTAACTCAATAATAGTTAATTTTTTGTTTGTCTTTTTCTCTTTCATTTTTTCTCTCCTTTTATTCTATTACATATGTTCCCATATCAATATCATTATAATAAATATCTGATTGTCCAACATGCTTAACAACCTTTAATCTAATCTTAACTGATGTATAAGTATTTGGAATAAACGCATAAGCTGTTGTTCCTCTTGTTGTTGTAGATTTTATTAAAACATCAGACTCATCGTAAATTTCAAGGACAATTTCTTCATCATATGAATCACTCGTAAATTCATAGCCTTGAACATCAATCTCATATTCTGTATCACCAGATGTATAGTGGAATACATTATTATCAATTGAGAAATCATCAGGTAGTGTGAATTTGCCTCCAAATTTAAATATTGGCATTTCATAATCCTTAACGAATGTGTCTACTGCTTTAATATTATTCTCACCAATAACTGAAATTGCCTCAGGCTTAAACTTAGCTAAAATTGTTGGTGGAGAATCCTTGAATAATTGTACATCTATTCTTTCTGGTATGCTTAATTCAACTCTCATTTGGTCAGATGTTATCATTACTGAATAATTATAAGATCCATTATCAACCTCATATTCTAATCCATCACCTGTAACAGTAACGCCATCATCACCTTCTTGTTTGAAATCAATAGCGTAATCTGTACCTAATACATTGAATATAATATCAGATGTATCAATTAACTTATGCTTAATAAAGAATGTAAAGTTTGTTGTTTCATCTATTATATTAATATCTGTAGATGTACTTGGAATAACAGCATCTGGTACAAATGGTTTTCCTTCCTTATTTGATGCTAGGTAAGTTAAACCATCTGAATAATTATATAAGAATAAATAATTAAATGTATATTCAAGGTCTGATACATTTTCTAATGCTATATATTTAGCATTACTTGGTTCAGTATATAAATAATGAGTCATGTCATATTCATCTTTATATGAATATTCTAAGCGGTGAGAATGTAGTGTATCACCAGTTTGGAAATTAGGATAGAAATAATAATTTACTGTTCCATCTTCATTATTTGTTTTAATGTAATTAACATAATCAACATAATGTCCACCTTCAACTGTATAATTAAATAATTCAGTATCAGTTGATTGATACCAGCTATCTATTTCATCAGGTATATCAATCTTAACTTGCTCATTATCAAGGCCCTCAGTTGTTATTCTATATTGAATATAAAAATCATAATCATATGAGCCTGGAGTTTTTTCTTCTTTGCTTCCTGAAATAGTTATATATTGACCTTCTTTAGGATTAATATAGGCTGTTTGGATTTCATCTAAATATAGATAATCTACACTAAGCCCCATATTAACAGGCTTATTATCAGCTAATACTTCAAATTTAATATTTCCGGCAAGTGAACTTAATATATATGATACATAAGTATCTGTCTTAACATCAACTGAAAGTTTAATAGGATCTAATGTAACCATTTTATTAACTATTGCACCATAGCCATTTTTATACATTATTCTATTATTAAATACAATTTCTGCTGATTCTATATAATTGATTTTTACTTTACCTTGCTTATCATATAAAACACACATTTCTTGATTAATAGGCTCTAAAGAATCAGTTTGTGGTCTTTCAATATCACCATTACATTCAAATGCTACTGCATTAAATTCATAGCCTTTGGCATCAGAAATATCGTAATCAACAATTATATTTCCATCATCATCAATTTCATATGAAGACATAACCATTTTAGAATCTACATTATTGAAATCTAATTTACCAATAACTGTATCTCCTGACATAACTTCAACATATACTCTTGAAGGTACGTCAGCAACGTTATATCCATCTACATATAATCTATGATATTCATCATATTGGAAATTCATCTTATTAGATGTTTTATTACCATTACTATCATATGTATCTATATTTGCATATATTGTATCTTCACTAGTAAATAGCTCACTATTTAAGCTAATATCTAGGAAATAGCTATCATCATAGAATTCTCCCGCAACAGACGAATATACTGATGGTTTTATATCATAATCACATTCAATTTCTTTAAATCTAGCCATTCCTTCTTCTGTTTCTTTAATAGGAATGATTTTAGCGCTAACTGTTTGATAATATACTGGTATATCAAATGAAACACTACTTTCTGTTGAAGTTTTAGAATCAATTAAATCATCATCACAATATAATTCAATTTTA
>Ga0247610_10000594_pt1 | contig 49753 bp, 45 predicted proteins | sample 174DNAGHGhighgp2_FD_193483 | JGI IMG/M metagenome (GOLD analysis project Ga0247610, IMG submission 193483) | Sheep rumen microbial communities from Palmerston North, Manawatu-Wanganui, New Zealand - 1742 DNA GHGhigh gp2 | ecosystem: Host-associated > Mammals > Digestive system > Stomach > Rumen...
GCAGGTCGTAGAGCTCGATTCCAACGGGGATTGTTCCGTTCGAGTATTGCAATTGAAGCAGGTCTTTTGCAGGGTTGGGATAGAAAGAGAAACGGGCATCATGCCACTCGACGACTTCTGTAATACATCCATTATTATTATCAAGAGTATTAACATTTCTAATTATTGCTTTGAGTTGCAATTTACATAGTTTTGACATTCTTTCTGATATTTTCTTTGGTTGTTGAATAACGTTATCATTATTTGACAATGATAATGAGTAGGAGATAGATGAATAAAAGCCTAATGTCTGTTGCTGTGGATTGTAAACCAAAGGATAAACATATAAAAGTACGATATGATAACCAAATTCATTATAATGTTCAACTATTTCAATAGCTTTTCTTGGATAAGGAAGATTACTTCTATAAATTGAACTATCTGGTTGGACAAAACAAGTTGAAGTATCTCCGATGCTTTGACTTGGTTGATGAGGAAATAACAGATACTCTCCTTGAAGGACTTGTACGACACTATCGGAAACAATCACATCGGAAACGTTTTTGTCGGCAGGAATAACATACCTGATTTCCAATCTTGGCAACTCAGGATATCCAATGATATCAGTATAGGAACAATCTGGCATAGATAGTTTCTGATAGTCTCCAATGGTGTCTATCTTTATATCGTTAATTGAAAAGGTTATGACATCGTTTATTTGCGCGTTTATTGTAATTGAAAACCAAACAAATAATATGGTAAGTTTAATGTTTTTCATTTGCAGATGTTTTTAGGGGTTCTTTAAGATTGGCTATTTTTTTACTATTTTTTGGAAAGAAATGTTTCCTTTGTTGTTTTTTATACTGAGTAAGTATATTCCTGAAGGGAAACTGCCGATTTCAATCTTTTGGATTCTATCCGAGATCTCCTGTTGAAGCAGCATTCGCCCCAATAAGTCATATAGAATAAGGTCGCTGTTTTCTTGACCATAGAAAAAGAGCGTGTTTGATACCGGATTTGGGAATGCAAAAACCATTTCCTTTTCCTCCGAGACTCCATCAAGTGTCATTTTCATCCTATAGACACTTTCCCCACAAACAAGGTAATACGTACCCTCGCGACCGCTGAGGCCGGCAGATTCACTATTAGCACAATCTATTGAACCTAATTCATGCCATGTGTTGCCTTCATCTTGTGTCTGAAATGTGTGGATTGAACTTCCCGAGTTGATACCGTTCCTTAAATAGATAATAATTCCATGTTGAATGTCAGAGAAACTTAGTCCGGATATTGTAGGATAATCCCACCACCCTGTTGGTATGGTTTCAATTAACTGGCACTGATAGGTCGCAAATCCATTCTCGGTTCTAATCACATTGTACTCAGCGTTATTGTCATCACCATCGAAACCTCCATACAAAACAACGTGATCTTTGTCATGAAAGAAAGCCTGCTCTAAACCAGTAAATGATTCAAAACAATCAAATATCTGGATCTCTTCCCAAGAAGAACCATAATCCGTCGTTTTTGCAATATGTGTGCCTATTATACTATTTGGTTCACCCCAAACAATGTACCCAACATTCCCTTCAAAATACAAGTCTTGAGTTGTATTTATCCATTCAATATCTAATTGGGAAAAAGTATAGCCACCATCCGTGCTTTTCATCAACCTGTCACAAGCAACATACAAAGTGTCTGCATCTACAATAAAAAGGTCACAGGTAAAAGGAGTGGTGTAATTGTGTTCGTTGAAAGGACTGCCCATGTCTAGCCACGTCTCTCCTCCGTCATTGGTTTTGAGTAGTTTGTAGTTATTGTCATGACTATTATCGTCATCCCCAAAAACAAAACCAATATTTGAGTCAAGGAACTTGATTTTATACCATTCATACCCTTCCTGCCTGTATTTCTCCTGCCAGTTATTTCCCCCGTCATTGGTTTTTAGTATTACGCCGTTGGCACCACAAACTAATACCGTATTGGTATCAATGCAACAGACACTGTAAAGGTCGTCTGTAACTCCAGATTGGAGTTCATGCCATTGCTGTGCCTTCGCCAAGCCCGCCACAGCCAGCAGCAGGAGGAGAAGGGTTTTTTTGTTCATGTTGTATGTGTTCTTCATTTTGTTTTTGTTTTTGTTTTTAAGTTTTGTTTTCATCATTGGCAAAAATACAAAAATATTTGTTTCACGCAAATATTTTCTGCTTTATTTTTGATTTTTTATAGTTTAATCTATTGGTCAGCAGGGCGGCCGCAGCCGCCCTGCTGTAAAGCACATATTATTTCGTGATTATCAGTTTACCTGTGGTAATACGATCTCCGCAACGAACAGAGTACACATAGAAGCCATCAGCCAAGCCACGCAGGTCGAGCACTTTCTGTCCCTGCTTGCCGTTCAGTTCGGTCGACATCACCATAATGTCAAATAGTGTTATTATTAATAAATCTGGGTTGATGTCATTGTATTACGGTCATTCCGTTACCGTAAACTCACCATAATATTCATCACCATTGGGGAGAGTAAAGGTGATGACGTAATTCCCTGTGAGAGGCAAATAGGTCTGCAAACCTTCTGGCGTGTTGGCCCAGTAAGTTTGCAACACTCCACCCGTCGTTGAAGCAATCTCCATGGCCACTTGTCCGATGTTCTCGGCGAAGACAACGGTGAGCGTGTGGCCATTGATGGAGGCTTGAATCGTGGAGCCTTTGGGGGCTCCTTGGACATTACTCTCTTTAATAAAAATATTACTGAGACCGTCCGTTGAACAGGTGCCATATGCACCATACCATTCTGTTGGCAACAAAAGGCCAAGCAAAAGGGCGAATTGCTTTAATTTGATGTTTTTTTGCATACTGATTTGGTTTTGAAATTGAAATCAGTTACAAAGCTATTGGGGCTATCACCTTTTTGTCAAGAAAAAACGTATTCGGTTTTTTCGGTTTTTTTATTAATAACTTGATTTTTAAGTGTTCATAAAACCGTAAAGAAAGACGGCGATTTTGCTCTCGGAATCAAAAATCTTTTTCAAACGGTTTTCTCGTTCCCATATCGTGCTGATAGATTGTTGCAACATCACGGAGATTTGAACGTTGTCCAATCCAAGAATGCTCAGATAACAATACAGGAAATCCTTTTCTTTTAATTTGGGATACTGTTGTTTCAGCTTTTCAAACAATATGCCATAATGTTGCATAGCAGCCTCTTTGAGCTGAGCTTTCTGAGCATTATTAAGGGCAACATCGGCATAGGCGGAAACGGGAAGGGTGGACTTGATGGGTTTGTCCTTGTTGTTGCACACAGCAAGGATTCGCTGGCAAACGGGTTCTTCAGCAAAGCTTTCTGCCACATTTTGGCCTTGTGAGAATGATGCCGGGGTTGTTGGCACCGTTTTGTCTTTTGTTTTCAATGCGGCATTACTTTGCCTAAGTCTTCCTGCCAAAGCCGCTTGCTGCATCTTATGTGCATGATGCTCGGCTTCCAATCGTGATTCAAGATTTTGCTTGTTTTTGCGGAATAGGAGAAATATTGTCAGCATTATGACAAGCATTCCTCCAAAGGTCATTAAGGCCACTCTTGTGTACTCCTTTGTCTGTCTATAGTGCAGTTGTTCCAGCCTATTCTGCTTGAATGTATTAAATAGTTCTGACAAATGTGTCTTTAATCCGCTGTTGTTCTCATCTAGGTTGGCGAATGGGACTAAGAACTCGGCATATTCATGCATTTCTTGCGTTTTGCCTTGAGACTTACAGATGTCCACAAGCCTTTCTGCGGCTTGCTTCTTGGCACCAATACTTGATGTTTCACGATAAACCGAGTTCAAATAACGCCATGCTGAATCAAAATGCTTTTCGTGAAAATATATCTCACCTAAATTCATGGAGCGAGCTAAGCGCTCCAAATCGTTTTCCGATCTTGAAAGCAAATGATACAATTGTAATATCGATGCATTCGCTTGCATAGGACTTTTCTTATATGCCAAATAAGCTTGTCGAGTGGCAATGTCCCTAAACATCAGAGAGTTTGTATCAGGCAGGGCTAAAGCCGCCTTTTTGTAATAGCAATCCGCACTATCCAGTTCATCCATCATATCATATTGAGAGCCTATCTCGTTCATTACCCAAGCCAAACTCCAAATTGAAGTTTCGTGTTTCCTATAATAAGGCAGAGAACTTTGTGCAAAATAAATGGTAGGTTCGTGGAGATAAAACTTTGAGAAAACGTTTGCCAATCGTGTATAAGCCAATGCTATAAACCTTGCCTTTGCCCCCACCAGCTCTTTCTCTCCAAAATGTCTTTCCATCACCTCCAAAGCTTTCAAATATTCAATGCATGCGGGCACCACGCTGTCGGTTTCGTAATAGCCCACACCATTGATGTAGTGGGTGCGGGCGTCTAGGAAGGTGAGGTCGTCGTTTGTAGAGACGTGGCGCGCCGCGTCTCTGCAGCACAACGAATCATAATAGGCCACCGCCTGCAACAAGGCAGGGCGGTTGGTTTGGGCATAGTCGTTTTTGTACAGCAGTTCGGCCAACAGGAGGTTGGCATAATGTCGGTTGTATTCCGTTGCGGTGGAGACGCAAAACCTTGCGTCATTGCAACAGGTGTCGAAACACGGCAAAAGGCGCGTCAACGCACTGTCGGGCTGGCGCCACATCAGGCTGTCGATGGCGGCGAGGTCGGGGGATACGTTAAATTGTAGAGACGTGCCATGGCGCGTCTCTACCCTACCGTCATCTGGTTGGTTGCAGGCCGCCATCGCCAAAACTACCGTAATCCATATCCAACCTAATGGTTTCATACCCGCAAAAATAAACAAAAAACCCCGCCACGGCAACCGCAGCGGGGAAAAAATGCAATACTTATGAAAAAATACTCTTGTTCTTTTTTTATTCTTCTTCCTTCTGGCTCTCTTCGTACTCCTTGAGGAGGCGGTTCTGCACATCGGTGGGCACTTGCTGGTATTCAGCATACTTCATGGTGAAGGTGCCACGGCCCGAGGTCAGCGAGCTTAGTGAGGTGGAATAGCGGTCCATCTCGGCCAACGGAACCTTGGCGTGGATGGTCTGGTAGTTGTGGTCGCTGTCCATACCCATGACGATGGCGCGACGGCCTTGCAGGTCGGTCATCACAGCACCCATGAGGTCGGCGGGCATGCGCACGTCGAGGTCGTAGATAGGTTCCATGATCTTCGGGCCAGCGTTCTTAAAGGCGGCGCTGAAGGCCATACGACCGGCGATCTTAAAGGCCATTTCGTTGGAGTCGACCGGGTGCATCTTACCATCGTAGATGTAGACGATGATGTCGCGGGCGTAAGAACCCGTCAGCGGGCCTTGCTCGAGGCGCTCGTTGACACCCTTCAGGATGGCAGGCATGAAGCGGGCATCGATGGCACCACCGACGACGCAGTTGGCAAAGATGAGCTTACCGCCCCAAGGCAGTTCGTACTCTTGCTTGTCGCGCACCTGCAGTTCGCTCGGGTCGGTGTAACCCTCGAAGTAAGGAGCCAGTTGCATGTGCACCTCACCGAACTGACCGCTACCACCAGATTGTTTCTTGTGACGGTAGCTAGCGCTGGCGCTCTTGGTGATGGTCTCACGGTACGGGATCTTCGGCGAAGCCGTTTCAATGGCGATCTTATAGACGTTATCGAAGTACCATTTCAGGGTGTTGAAGTGATATTCACCTTGGCATTGCAAAATGTTCTGGCGCAGCTCGCGCGACATGCCGGCAATGACGGTCGGGTCGGTCTTGTGGATGTCGTTGAGGATGCTACCCAGTTTTTCATCTTCCTGTGAGTTGACGGCCTTGACGGCGATCGAGAAGATCGGGGTCGGGAACGGGATCTCGGGGAAGGTGGCTTCGGCGGCCTTGGCGTCGACGAGCGAGTCACCGATACGGCCGTCCTTCAACTTGATCGTGCAGATGATGTCGCCAGCGTTGGCTTTCTCAATTTCTTCACGGTTCTTGCCGCGGAAAACGAGCAACTGCGACAGACGTTCCTTATTGCCTGTGCGTGGGTTGATGAGGTCTTGGCTCTTTGCCACGGTGCCGCCGTAGACGCGCATCCAAGCCACATCGCCGAGATTCTGCTCGGTGGTCACCTTGAAGATGAACAAGGCAGTTGGATCGTCGTTGCTGTTGTGGAACTCCTGGCCGTTGTTGGCTTTGATGGCCGGCATGTCGGCAGGCGACGGGCAGGCGTTGATAAGGAAATCCATCAGACGAGTGACACCCACGCCACGCTTGGCAGCGCCGCAGATTACAGGGAACATCTCACGGTTGACGATACCCAGATGGATACCGCGTTCCATATCCTCTTCGCTCAGGGTCATTTCTTCGAAGAACTTCTCCATTAGGGCTTCTTCACCTTCGGCGGCGTGCTCGATGAGGTTGTTATGAAGCTCTTCGGCCTTGGCCATCTCGGCGGCGGGGATGTCCTGAATCTCAGGAGCGCCGTTGCCGTTCTTAAAGACCAGCATCTTCATCATGATCAGGTCGATGACGGCGTTGAAGTCCTCACCGGCGTTGACGGGATATTGGATAGGCGTGACCTTGTCGCCGAAATATTCTTTCAATTCGCGGATGGTGTTGTCGAAGTTGGCGTTGCTGTGGTCGAGTTGGTTCATGAAGAACACAACAGGCTTGTTGGTGTTGGCAGCGTGACGCCAAGCGTTTTCGGTGGTGGCTTCAACACCCGATTGGGCGTTGATGGTGCAGACGGCCATGTCGGCAGCGTAGAGGCAGCTGACGATGTCGCCAGAGAAGTCGCTGAAACCAGGGGTGTCCAGGATGTTGATCTTCTTGTCGTTGTAGATGGTGTACATCATGGAAGCGTTCACCGAAATTTGACGCTCCATTTCGATGGCACGATAGTCGGAGACGGTGTTCTTCTCGTCGGTGCTACCTTTTCTGTTGATGAGCTTGCCTTCGAAAAGCATGTTTTCGGCAAGCGTGGTCTTACCCGATTTAGCTGCGCCGATGAGGGCAACATTGCGGATGTCTTTTGTCTGGAATTCCTTCATTTTTATCTAACTAGCTAATTATTAAATATTTACTTTTCGCGAAAAATACTTAAGTGGGCGCAAAGGTACAAAATATAATGATACCTTCAAACAATAATGCTACAAATTAATTCGGAATGCTAAATGCTGAATGCTGAATGGAGACGAGTTTATACATCGCTTCGCGTCATTCAGCATTCCTAATTCAGCATTCAGCATTATTATAATTCAGCTATGTCCTTATGAATATTATCCCACCGTTCATCATCCATCTTGGCCCCCATCACCTCGATGATGTTTTTGGCCACGATGGCGCCCATCATGCCGCATTTCTGTAAGGGCTCGCCTTTGACGAGACCGGCGAGGAAACCCGAGGCCCAAACGTCGCCGGCGCCTGTGGTGTCGATGACATTGGCTTTCATGGGAGGGATGGTGACGACTTCGTTGCCGCGTTGGATGTAAGCGCCTTTAGCTCCCACCTTCACCACAGCGATTTGGCAGCGTTCAGCGATGTAATGCAGGGCGGCTTCAGGATCTTCCAATCCCGTCAGCGCTTGTGCCTCTTGTTCGTTGGCGAACACGATGTCCAATCTGTCTTCAAGGAGGCGGAGCAAAAGGTCACGGTGTTTAGCCACTTCATTGTAGCTAGCCATATCCATGGCGATGGTCATGCCTTTGGCATGGGCAGTGTCGATGGCTTTCTCAAGCAGGGGTGGGTTGGCCACGAGGTAGCCTTCCACGTAGAAGATATCCCAGCCATCCAGAAGGTCGGGATGGATGTCATCGGGCCCCATTTCGATGGCGGCGCCGAGGCAGGTGGCGAAGGTGCGCTCGCCGTCGGGAGTCACCATGGCGATGACGCGGCCCGAAGGTGTGTCGGTGGTGAGAAGCTGGGGCTTCACGTTGCAGTCAATCATTTGTTTCTTGAAGAACTCGCCCACTTCGTCCTTGCCAATTTTACTGAGGAAGCCGGTCTCCACACCAAGGCGTGACAGACCGCACATCGTATTGGCTGTGGATCCGCCGCTGGCGCGTTGGCTGCCAAATTGTTGAAACACTTTTTCTCCGATTTTAACGACGTCGTCGGCATTCACATAGGTCATGCTTCCTTTAGGAAGATTCAATTCATTGAGGATTTGATCGTTGGGGATCTGTGTCAGGATGTCGACCAGTGCGCTTCCTATTCCGAGTATTTTCTTCATTGGATATTCAAAGATTTAAGATTCAAAATTTGTGCAAAGATAGGAAAAAAAAGGATTGACTCCGTCGAACGCAGAGCGTTTCCCCTTCGGGGAATGGAGTTTACATATCTTTTTCTATTTCTATGCGGCGGCCAATATAGTCTTACTAAACCTGGGTTTTTACGGGCCGCCGATTATAAAATAACGACTATACTCCATTCCCGAAGGGGAAACTCCATACAAAGCAGTATTGTTTTTATATTGATTATCAAGCAAGTACAAAATATTTGAAAAAAATTCTCGGAAAAAGATTGTCGGTTTCGGAAAAAGCCGTATTTTTGCAGCCGCAAACGGAACAAGTTCTGTGACATTGTGCAGCCTCCTTAGCTCAGTTGGTTAGAGCATCTGACTGTTAATCAGGGGGTCTCAGGTTCAAGTCCTGAAGGGGGCGCAATTTTTATGTTTCATGTTATTAATTTTTTGGCCTCGTAGATTCTCCCCGATTCTACGGGGTTTTTTTATGTGTTCAGCGGCGTTGCTGCTGAACACATGTAAAAAGCAGGGGCTTATGCCGCCTGCTTTTATGCTGTCGCTCCTTCGGAGCTGAGCGGTAAGATTTTGTTTTATTGCTGTCGCCCCTCGGGGCTGGGATTAAAACACGGTCTTGAAAATCAGTTTTATGTCGCCCAAGAAGGTCCAATGGTCAAGGTAATCTAAGTTGATTTTCACCTTGTCTGGCCAGATGACGTTGTCATTATAGGCTTTCGGGTCGGTTTGTTGGGCAAGCAGTTCTTCCTCATCGCGATACTTGATGCTAGCAGGACCAGTAATACCTGGGCGGAGTTGCAGTATACGACGGTCATCGCCTTGCAGTTGGTCGGCATATCCGGGCACATCGGGACGTGGTCCGACGAAGCTCATTTGGCCGATAAACACATTGACCAACTCAGTAAGGCAGTCAACCTTACTGTGGCGCAGCCAATGGCCCATACGCGTGATGCGAGGGTCGTCGGCTGTGGTGACCGTATCGCCCTCAGATTGATGATGCATGGTTCTGAACTTGCAGATTTTGAAAGGCTTGCCATTCTTTCCAATGCGTTTTTGCATAAAGAACATAGGCCCTTTTGAATCGATTTTGATGAGAATGCCAATGACTAGCAAAGGCAAAAACAGCACAAAAAGTCCAATCAATGCAACGACACGGTCGAAGCACCATTTAAAAAAGAACCCTATTGTGTGTTTATTTTTCTCCACGCTGCATGGCCTCCATGTTGAGAATTGCCTTAACGCGCTGCAAAGGTATGATTTTTCTGAATGGGTACAACATTTTGACAGCCAACTTCATCCACCAACAATAATGAACCTCTAATTGACAATAGGCTTTACGAAAATGAAAATTATGGATGAGAAAATCTTGGATTTGTGAGTGTTCGGTAATGGATCGAGCACTATCGCTCACATATACAAATTGTTGTTTTTCAAGATAATACTCATCCAAATGATGATATAATCCATAATATGGATAGTAACCGTTTCGTTTGTATTTTGACAGTATTCCAGTTACTCCGTATTCACAGCAGTTTCCCCAAATATTGACTGTGCAGAAACCAACCATTTGTCCATTGGTCTTATCGAAAATGCCCCAATAATCAAATGTCCTTTCCTTGCAGTGACTCAAATATTGCTCATAAACACCTTGGTTCATTGTCCTGTCATGAATTGGGTAATCGGCAAAAGTATCGGCAATAATGGGATAGGTTTTCTCCCACATTGTATCAAAAGAAATCAAACGGTATTCAAAATAATGAAAAGCATGTCTAACTTTGTTTCTAACCCTAGGAGTCAGCTCATCGAATCCATTAAAATGATCTTTGATGACATACCAAAAACAAGTTTCTTCTGAGCAGTCAAAGTTATAAGTGTTTCTAACCATTAAACCACCTTGTTTAAGTAGGGTCTTCCATTCATCTATCTGCAATTTTTGCTCTTTAGATGAAGCTCCGTCAAACCGCCAGGCGTTACGATATAGATAGAATTTCTGCATTAGAAGATTCGTTTAATAATGGCGTTGAAGGCATAGCAGCAGAAACAAATCAGGGAATAGAAAAAAGTTAGTTTTTCTTGTTTTCGATAAACGAGCCAAACATCTTTGGCAGCTTTCAGTTTATTGGCAGAGGCGGAGTTATCCCTGACACGATATCGCATAAGGACCTCTTTCATTGGTTGTGCACAATGGCCATCCTTTAGGATTTTGCACCAAAGGGCCATATCGTCGCTGGTGGCATTGTCAGGCATCTGCAAGCTTCCAGTCTTTTCAATGTCGAGCATAATGGTGCCGCTACCTATAATGGTATTTTTTAGGTATCTGTCGTAATCAATGACTCCAGCTGTCTTGATGGTCTTGTCTTTTGGTGTGCCGTCTTCGTTCATCAATTCATATTCTGAGTAAACGAAAGCGAAATCGTTTTTGAGAAGGAAACGTATTTGTTTTTCCAGTTTTTCGGTTACCCAAAGGTCGTCATTGTCCAAAAAAGCAACAAAACGTCCTTTAGCTCTCGCAATACTTTGGTTCCGTGTATTTGCGATCCCAGAGTGTTTAGAAGCAATTACAAAATCAATTCGGGGATCCTTGTTTGCATAAGATTGAACGATGGAAGGAGTTTGGTCGTTTGAACAGTCATCGGTAATGAGTAGTTCCCAATTACTGTAAGTTTGATGTAGCACGGATTCAATGCTTTCGGCAATATACTTTTCGGCATTGTAACTGGGCATTATAATTGAAACCAACGGCTGATTTTCCACAATATTCAAGTTTATTTCAATCCTTCAATCCATACTTTAATCTGTTGCTCATCCTTGAGTTTACACACGAGGAGTGAATGGTCACGATAGGCTACCAAATAGTCTTCAAGGCCTTCCACTAAGGCTTCAGTACCTTCTTCAATATTAATAACAGAGTTTTTGTTGTCGACTGATACCACCTTTCCTCGCATGGCATTTCCATCACCGTCTTTTATGGCGTGGGTAAATAGTGAGCCCCAAGTACCGATGTCGCTCCATCCAAAATCGGCAGGAATGGTATAAGTATCGGACGACTTTTCCATCACACCATAGTCAATGCTGATATTAGGACAGTCCACAAAGTGATCGTTGATGAAATCCTGTTCTTCGGGTGTGCCGAAGTTGTAGATACCTTTTTCGAAGACTTCAACCATCGCAGGCAGATATTGCTTGAACGCCCACATAATGCCGTCCAAGGTCCAAAGGAAAATGCCGCTGTTCCAGAAGAAATTGCCTTCCGAGACAAACTTCACAGCGGTATCATAGTCGGGTTTTTCCTTGAACATTTCGACTTTTACTACTTCAGGCAGTGTGTTTTGTTTAGGAACTTGGATATAGCCATAACCCGTTTCCGGTCGGCTTGGCTTGATGCCAATGGTCATCAGTGCATTTTGGTTTTTCGCCAAGAAGTCAAAGCCTAAACGAACAATGCGCTGAAATTCTACTTCATTAGTTACCAAATGGTCAGCAGGCGTGACGACAATATTGGCATCTTGGCAGCGGCTTTGGATGTGGTAGGCAGCGTAGGCAATGCAAGGAGCGGTATTGCGTCGTGCAGGTTCACAAAGCACTTGGTCGGGATGAAGCATGGGCAAATGCTCCAAAACCATTTGCTTGTAGGCTTTGTTGGTCACCACGAGGAAGTTCTCGTCGGGAATGACAGGACTGAATCGTTCGTAGGTGCTCCGGATGAAACTCTTTCCTGTGCCAAGGATATCAAGGAATTGTTTGGGATGGTTGTCTTTGCTGAGAGGCCAAAAACGGCTACCAATGCCGCCTGCCATAATGATGCAATAGTTGTTCATTGCTTCAGGTTGTTAAGTAGCGACTTGCCTTTCTCGCTCAAATACGGTTTTAGGTCGGTCAAAGCAATCTTGCAAAGAGGTGTTCCTGCTGCAAACGAAGCTATTTCGTAGGGTTGGAAGCAAAACACCACACTGTCGGTCTCAATCCAAGGTTCGTTTTCGGGCAAAGAAGTTATTTCTTCGTATTCTAAAAACAGACCTTCTTCTTCTTCATATTTTGCAAAGTATTGGGATTCGATATTATCAGCAATCAAATCGATAAGTTGTTCCGGTTCTTCAAACAAGTCATAACCCACGATGCTGCCGTCAATTTTGCTGAAGGTGGTACCGTTGTACCAAGGCATTTCGTGAGCACCACCGGTATAAAGGTAACCTTCGGTAGTATAGGTGACATATTTATCGGTCTGTTCCGACAAAGTGTAATTCTCTTCATACTGTGAACGAGGCTCGCTTCCGTCTTCTTCAAAGAAATCGTCTCTCATTGACTGAAGATAGCTGACATGGTCTTCCGTTTCGTCGGAGAGCATCCAGTGCAGGATATTTTGACGCAGGGTTTTGTTTTTGGTGACAGGTAAGTCAAGGCTGACATTGAAACGGGAATAACCTTCGCTATACTCGCTTTCTATGAAAATGCTGTCGCATAATGTATAGGTATCGACCTCCACTTCGTTTGGGTCTTTGGGCTGGCAACCAACAAAAACTAACAGAAGCATCACGACGGGAAAGAATAGTTTTTTCATGACAAATCAATTTGGTTTAACGAGGCAAAGATAATGCTTTTTTATAGAACGTGAAATATGTTTGTTTATTTCACCCAACGATATAGGATTTCAATTGGATGAACAGCATGAACGCCAGTGCCATCGAGGATTTGTTGGCGACAGGATGTGCCTGGAGCGGAAACGATGACAGGTGTGGTGTTTGTGTTATTTTCGATGGCTTTTCTAATGGTCGGGAAAAGTACCATCTCACCGATGGCCAACGAAGTCTTGTAATGCTCCTTTTCGTAACCGAACGAACCCGCCATGCCGCAACAACCACTCGGAATGACATGCACTTTGGCACCTGAGAGCAGTTTGAAAGCTTGCACCGTCTTTTCCATTCCCACCAAAGCTTTCTGGTGGCAATGGCCATGGAGCCAGATTTCAACATTATCAGTTTTGAAATCATTGGCAGTGATGCGACCGGCTGCTACTTCACGCATGATAAACTCGTCAAATAGTAGAGCATTACGGCCCAATTGTTGGGCTTGGGAGCGAAGTTCGGCAGGCACCAAATCGGGATACTCGTCACGGAAACTGAGGATGCATGAAGGTTCAATGCCGACCAAAGGTGTTTCTTCTGAAATCTTGTCTTTCAGCAGGTTGACATTTTTCAAGGCAAACTTTTTGGCTAGTTTCAGGTTGCCTTTCGAGATGGCAGCGCGACCGCTTTCCACATGTTTTGGGATTTCCACTTTATAGCCTAGGCGCAAAAGCAATTTGGCGAAAGTCAAGCCAAGTTCCGCTTCCTGGAAATTGGTGAATTCATCGGCAAATAGATAAACTTTACCTTTGGTGGCATTGCCTTGATGTTTGCGGCATTCCCGTTGTACCGCTTTTCGCATGGTGACCCGGCTAAGGGTCGGGATGTCTCTTTCGGTCGCAAACTTGATGATATGCTTGATGATGTCGGAAGAGAATTTCCATGAGGCAAACAAATTGTAAAGCGGCCAAACGATATGTCCAAATTGTTCCACTGTGGCCATTCGCGACACAGCAAAGGAACGCAAGGGCATGCCGTCAACATCGTATTTCTGTTGTAGGATTTCTGAGCGCAAGCGGGTCATGTCGACATTGCTGGGACACTCGCTGCGGCAGCCTTTACATGCTAAACAGCTGTCTAAAACCTCGGCCAGTTCCTTTGATTTTAGAATGCTTTTCATTGTCGCGAACTGCGTCTCGCAGTTCGAGGCTGTGTTCTTTTCAAATTGCGTCCCGCAATTTGTGACAGTGAATGCCTCGCTCTCCCACCCTCTTGTCAGGATTTCACGGAGTACATTGGCACGCGCACGGGTGGCCTTGGTCTCGTCTCCGCTCACCTTGAAGGCTGGACAAAGTGTACCACCAATCAAATTTGATTTGCGACAATCGCCAGCTCCATTGCATTGCTCGATGCTGCACATTAAGGCATGAAGCTGATTTTTGGCACCGGTAGCGCCTTCCACCTTGCATTCATCGAAAGCAGCCTTCCAGTTATAATAGGTTCCAGAGCCCTTAGGTCCCTGAGCTTGTCGAAGGGCCGAAGTCCCAAGTTCCTTCTCTATAGCATATTGCTGTCCAACATCAAAGCGCAACATGTTGTCCATGGGCAACGTGTCGACAATCTTGTGCAGGTTGAAGACTTGCATCGGATCCCAACACTTTTTCAGGTCTTGCATCAAACCATAGACTTCATCGCCATAAAGCAGTTGGATATACTCACCGCGCAAGCGACCATCACCATGTTCGCCACTGAGCGAGCCTTTGTATTTCTTGACCAATAAGGCTGTTTCATAAGCCACTTCACGGAACTTGCGTTTGCCTTCTGCTTCCTTAATGTTGATGATGGGCCGCAGATGCAACTCGCCAGTACTGATATGGGCGTGATAGACGCAGCTTAAGCCCAGTTTTTCCAACATTTTGCCAAAGTCCGCCATGTAAGCTGGCAGTTTCTCGGGTGCCACGGCTGTGTCTTCAATCACTCCGATGGGTTTGGCATCGCCTTTCATGCCAGTGAGCAGGCCCAAGCCCGCTTTGCGTAGACTCCATACCTTACTGATTTCTGAACCGTAAACTCTTGAACAAGCGTAAACCAAGTGCTCCTCGTTTTCGATTAATGCTTTTTCAAGTTGGTCAGCTACGGCATCGATTTCAGCCTTTGTCTCACCGCGCAGTTCGATGATGAGGATGGCGGCAGGGTCGCCTTGGACAAAAAAGCGGTTTTTCTGTTGCTCGACATTCTGTTTGCTCAGTTCCAAGATGTTACGATCCATCAATTCCACTGCTGATGGATTGAATTTCAAAGCGACAAGGTTACCCAAAAAACTCTTTTGCAGTGTGTCACAATGTGCGCAAACCACCATTTTTTCTTTAGGCGGTAATGGGTCGAGATCGACTTTGATTTCCGTAATGAAAGCTAGCGTTCCTTCACTACCCGCCAGTACTTTGCAAAGATTAATTGTACGTGCTTCAAGTGGTTTAGCTGTATTATGTAGGTCTTCAATGACTTCATCGATGGCATAACCACATGATCGGCGGCGCAGGCTCTTGTCGGGATAGTTTTCTTCTATCAGATGAACTGTGTTTTCATCCAAGGCCCAACGGATGAGTTGAGCGTAGATGTTTTGGATTAATGATTCCTTTTGAAACCGACATTCAATAGATTTCCGCCCTTCCTCTTCAGGCCTTCGCACGGAATGACATTGAATGTCGGTTTCCCAAAAAAGGTTGCCAAAACGCTCTTCCAGTTCTTTGATGGTGTAGGTTTTGAATACCTCAATGCTGCCATCACAGAGCACGCCACGGGCTTCCAACACATGATGACGTGTGCTGCCGTAAATCAAGGAATGCGAACCACATGAATTATTGCCGAACATGCCACCTATACAACAGCGGTTACTGGTGGAGGTCTCAGGACTGAAGAATAGTCTGTATGGTTCTAATGCAAGGTTCAACTCATCGAGAACGACTCCGGGCTGAACCCTTGCCCAGCGCTCTTCCTTGTTGATTTCCAGTATCTTCTTGAAATGCTTACTGATGTCGACTACAATGCCATTGCCGACCACTTGGCCGGCAATAGAAGTACCGCCAGCTCTTGGAATAAGATGGGTTTTACGTTCGTGAGCTATTTCAATCAGGTAGACAATATCCTGTTCGTTTTCGGGAAAGGTTACACCTTGGGGTATTTCACGATAAGTTGACGCATCGGTAGCGTATGCGATGCGGTGCAAAGGATCAGTATAGATGGTGTACATCTCGCTTATTTGTCCAATTGGCTGAAAATGCTGTTGTTGCTCTTGAATTCGGGTACGATGACCTTCATTTGGGCAACAATCTTCATTGGATCACAGGTTTCCAATGCTTCGTGAAGTTTATTAAACATGGCATCCACGTCAGAAGCCTCATATTTTCTGACGATGGCGTGCATAATCTTCTCGTTGTCGGTCTTAATGGTGTTCTCTTCGTTGGCCAACACTTCTTCGTAGAGTTTTTCGCCTGGACGGAGACCTGTTTCAATGATTTCAATTTCAGGCTTATGGGCAAGTTTGCGCATTTTTTCGGCCAAATCCCAGATCTTGACTTTTTCGCCCATGTCAAAGACAAAGATATCGCCTCCTTCACCGATAGAGCATGCCTCAAGTACAAGACTACAGGCTTCAGGAATGGTCATGAAGAAACGAGTGATACGGCGGTCGGTGACAGTAATAGGGCCGCCTTTTTCGATTTGTTTTCGGAACAATGGCACAACAGAGCCATTGCTGCCCAATACATTGCCAAAACGAGTGGTGATGAACTTGGTTTTACTTTGACGGCTTTGTGTGTATATCTCAGCAATGCGCTTGGTGGCTCCCATCACATTGGTCGGGTTAACGGCTTTGTCGGTAGAGATCATGACAAACTTTTCCACACCAAATTCCATAGCCAAATCAGCCACAAGTTTGGTACCGAAAACGTTGACAAACACAGCTTCGTAAGCGTTTTCTTCCATGAACGGCACATGTTTGTATGCAGCGGCATGGAACACCACTTGCGGATGATACATCTCAAACACTTCACGCATCCGGATGGGATCTTTCACGTTGGTGATGACAAAAGCCATCTTGTCGCGCTTGTCCTTGAAATCATCCGTGTTGTTCATCTCAAACTGGAAATCATACATCGGCGACTCAGCTTGGTCGAGCATGATGAGTTTGGAAGGTTTGTAGTGCATCACCTGGCGACAAATCTCACTTCCAATAGAACCTGCCGCACCAGTAACAAGGACCACTTTTTCATATATTTCGCGGATGACATTACTTTTGCCCAAAATGATGGGTTTACGCCCCAAGAGGTCTTCAATCTTGATGTCTTGGATCTGGTTGGTTGAAATTTTTCCGTCTACCCATTTGTCGAAAGCTGGAATCGACTTCACAATGAGATTGAGAGCCAAACCTTGTTCGATAATTTCTTTTGATCGTTTTTCATCCAAACTAGGAATGGCCAATACCATGACCTCTATGTTGTTTTTCTTGATAAAATCTTCCTTCATAACCATAGAAGGCGAAAGGATTTTTATCGTATTAATCTGGGTTCCGACACGTTTTGGGTTATCATCAACAAAAGCCACAACTTTCATTTTTGATGATGTGTCTTGGGTAAGCGTTCTTAAAAGCATGGTGCCACCATCTCCAGCACCATAGATAATCGTGTTTTGTTTGCTATTTTGGTTTTTGTATGATTCATTATATAATCGTCGTATGACCAGTCGCAAGATAATCATCATCACCATGGTAATGAGATAATGGTAGAAGATAATGACAAACGGCGGGTACACTTTGACGGCAACTATGGTCCAAAACTTAATGAACAATAACTTGCTGACAACATAAAAAACCAAAGTCAATGTACAAGAAGACAAAATCTTACGGATGTCATTAAAACCAGAGTAACGCAACATCCCGTCGTATGTCTTGCTGATGAGAAATGCTATCAAATAAGGCAAAGGATAGATCCAGATATACTTCCAATTGATAGTAAGATTCGCCAGGTCTTTCGAAAAGTACATCAAAACGGCCACAATATAGGCGAAAAGCACAATAAATGTGTCTACAGCCAGAATCCATACACGTGGCAAATTGTTGTTTCTGTGTTTTCCAAAGATGAAATCACAAAAATGTCGAATCATTTTTCGCATTTTAGCCTTTTTTTGACGTGCAAAACTACGATTTTTTTTGTTTACGTTTAAAAAATTCTTTCCATCAAATGCCATTTTCCTGTAGAAGGCAAACTTGGGTCGGCTCCTTGACAACGAGCAACGTATGCTTCCCATTCGGCTTGACGTGGCAAAGTGGCCAGTCGGGCCATGTCGCGTTCCCAGTCAAACTCGTCTATAGTATCACAAATCATAAACACATGGTTTTCAAAACGATAAATTTGCATATCAATGATACCAACAGAACGTTGTCCTTCAATAACCTCTGGCCAAACATGAGCGTGAAGTTCGCAATACTTATTTATGAGTTCAGGGTCGTTGACGAGTTGTAGGGTTTGGCAATAGCGTTTCATTTTTTGTCGGTTTTGGTGATGAAAAGTCCGTATAATACAATAACTATGAAGCAAAACAATGGCAAAACAAAGCTCAAATTCACCGAAGCTAGGCTTCCCAAACCGTTGCCGTCGATGATACGAGCTTGTAAAGGAGGCAACACAGAGCCTCCCAAGATGGCCATAATCAGTCCAGCCGCACCAATTTTGGCATCTTCGCCTGTATCGGTCAAGGCGATGCCGTAAATGGTTGGGAACATCAGGCTCATGCAGGCTGAAACAGCGACCAGACAATACATTCCTGAACGACCGTCAAGGAAAATGACACCTAACACCAGTGCTGCTCCAGCAAGACCTAAATAGGTTAATAACTTGGATGGGTGAATGTATTTCAACAAGAAAGTGCAGATGAAGCGGCTTACACAGAAAATGGCCATAGCCACGATATTATAGCGTTGGGAAAGTATCTCAGCGGCTTGTTCAGGCATGCCTTCATTCATAAACACACGTGTGCCGTATTGGATGATGAAGGTCCAACACATGATTTGTACACCAACATAGAAAAACTGTGCCACTACACCATACCGATAAGGCTTGTTTTGCCATAGACGTTTCACTGTTGGGCCAAACTTGTGGTTGTTGCTTTCCTCTTCTTTATTTTGTGTTTTTACCAAAAACAAGATGACTACAAAAAAGACCACTAACACTGCTCCGATGATGACGTAGGGTCGACTCAACACAGTGAGGTCGCTGTTTTTGATGGCATCAAATTGTTCATTGTTGAGCAAAGCGCGATCCTCGGTGCTCAGCGGGTTCAGTTTGGCTTGGATAAACTGCATGGCCACGAACATGCCTGCCAAAGAACCGATGGGATTGAAGGCTTGGGCAAGGTTGAGACGGCGTGTTGCTGTGTCCTTGCTGCCCATGGAGAGGATATAAGGGTTGGCTGTTGTTTCAAGGAATGAGAGGCCACAAGTGAGGATGAAGTAGGCAATGAGGAAGGGATAATAGCTGCCCATGGCTTTTGCAGGGATGAACATCAATGCACCGAGGGCATAGAGCCCTAGTCCCATTAACAGACCGGCTTTGAAAGAGTGTTTTTGTACAAATAAAGCTGCAGGTAAAGCCATGCAGAAATAACCACCATAAAAAGCCAGTTGTACCAAAGCTCCGTCGGTGACGCTCATGCGGAATATTTTGGAAAATGCCTTCACCATGGGGTTGGTGATGTCGTTGGCAAAACCCCACAAGGCGAAACAACAGGTTACTAGAATGAAGGAGAGGAGGTATTTTTTTTCTATTAGTTTCATTGGGAATGGCTATGAGTTTAGTGTTTAGAGTTTAGAGTTTAGTGTTGGGAGTTATCTTCGGATGGTTAGTTTTATGGATTCGGGATGTTTTTGGGTGAAGGTATTCACATCGGTGACCACGCAAGCGAGATAGCCGCCTCCTCCAGCGCCGGGCATCTTCCAGGCCAACACATCCTCCAATGGGGCATACTTGTCGATATAGTTTTGTACCGAGCCTTGAATCATGGCAGGAAACATGGCGGTTTGTGCATCGAAAGAAGCCTTATAAGCCGATGCGAAACCGTCCAAATCTTTATTTAAGATGGCCTCCCAGCAATTGTCGGCAGCTTTGGCCAAGGCTTTCACTTTGGGTTCGGTGATATCTTTGCCCTCCACCACCGAACATCCTTGCCGGCGTGGTTCCATGGGTATCATGATGAGATGGCTTTCAAGCCAATTCAGGATTTCATCATCTTGGCAAGTCTCAATTTTGATGGGCCAATAGAGTTTGTCGTAATAATGCCGCACCAAACCTGGCATGCAAATACCGATGCTGTCCTGTGCTCCACTGATGATGCCGTCGCTGCGTTCGGGGTCGTTTTCGAAGCAGAAGACGAGTTTGGCAAGGGTTTCGGGGTCCATGTCGGGCAGTTTCATCGGCCAGATGCGCTTGATCATGTTTCGTGTTGAGGTTGAAAGGCCGCAGCGTTCGCGTATCTCGAAAGTAGGCTCCAATGAGATAGTGATGGCCCAACCGGGGGCAAAACAAGAGACGTAAGGTTGGTCAATCCAAGTACCGGCAATGTCCAAACGGGTGGGAATCTCGCATAAGTTTTGTTTCAAGGAAGTCGACGAACGAGCCTCCAAACCTTCCGAAGGTGTGCGTTGCAACACCACATATTCGATGCCACGCTCCTCGCAAAAACGGCGTTTTTCTTCTGATGAGCCATCCTCATTGACGACGAAAACATCGGGTTTCAGACGTTCGACCGTGTCGACGAAATCCATAACGCCATGGCCGTCGTTGATGAAGGCATCCTTCACATAGCGTATGGCTTTTACCATAAAGAGACGTTCCTGTTCTGGGTAGAGTGTCTTATGGTTCTTGTAATGAAGGATGGTCTCATCGGAGCCGATGCCCACATAGAGGTCGCCATACTGCGCTGCCTGCCGGAAAAACTCGATATGTCCGCTATGCAGCAGGTCGTAGCAGCCTGAGACAAATACTTTCTTTGTCATAGGTTATGATTTTGCGGCAAAGATAAAGAATTGTTGGTAATAATGGAGATTCCCTGCGGAGGAATCTAAACCAATTGTACTTCCGCCAAAGCCGACACGAAATACCAGCGGCCGTTGCTTTCGCAATAGCATTTGTAGCGGGTGCGCTGTTTCTCTCCTTTTTGGAAGACGAGACCGTTTTTCAGGACGAAACGGGCACCATGGGGAAGGTTTTCCACGGTGGTTGTGTTGTCGGGTTGTTTATCGTATTTGTGCAGTACCCTTTGCAGGTTTAGGTCGGCGGTGCTGCTGGCCTTGATGTGGTTGAGGTGTTTATGCAAGGCGTTGAGTACGTCATTCGGGAAAATGGTTTCCGTCAGAAAAGGTTGCAGCAAGGTGGAAAAACGGGTTTGCCATTCTTGGCCATGAGGTTGCACAAGCCGCAAACTATATTGTTGATATACGTCATAGTGCGCCACCTCATGCACGTAAGTGATGAGCATCTGGTAGGGATTCAAGTCGAGGTTGAGGGTGATGGAGCAGATGCCGTTTTTGGTGCGGGGTGGACGGAAGTCGCCCAACTTGGAGCTCCGCGGTCGCTTGAAATGCAGTTTGAAACGCCTTTGCTCGTACAAGGCGCCGACCATAGCCACCGCTGTTTCGGGGAAATAGCGTTTCAACAGGGCAAGTTCTTCAGCCTTCATCGTTGTGCAAGAGTTCGTATTCCAGGGTTTCTTGTGGCGCATAGCTCCACTTGGTGCAGGTGTTGCAGTGGCGCGGTGCGCGGCGACGGCCAGGCACTTCCTTGGTCTTACAGGAAGAAGCCAATAATACTAAACTTATTATTAATAAAACAAATATCTTCTTGTTCATGCTTTTTCTCACAAAACTATCAAAACCCGCAAAAACACTTATAATTGAGCGGCACCCAACTGGGTTGCCGCTGGAAAGCAGTCCGGTTGGCTGCTTTCCATGGCTGCGCTTAAGGTTTTCTATGTTTTGCAGGTTTTGTGACATAATAATATCATTGCGATAGCCAATTAGCTGGATTCTGACGTGTTTGTTCTTTCAACAATTCAAAATGCAATTCGGTTTTACCCTCGGTCTTGTTCGTGTGGACGGAGCCGATGTTTTGCTTGGTCTTCACCTTGTCGCCGCGTTTCACCGTGACGTTTTCGAGGTTGGAATAGACGGTGAAGTATTCGCCGTGGCGGATGATGACTACCGTGTTGGCACCTGTCAGCTTGGTGACGCTGGTCACTTCGCCGTCGAAGACGGCACGCGCTTTGGCGCCTTCGGTTGTAGCGATGTCAATGCCGTTGTTGGTCACCGTTACCTTGCTCGACACCGTCGAAGCGTGTTTGCCATAGGAAGAAGAAATCGTACCGCGTTCCACTGGCCACGGCAGCTTGCCCTTGTTGTTGATGAAATTGGTTGACAGGGTCTTTTCGGAAGGCGTCAGGGCCATGCCTTTTTCCTTGGTTTTGGTCGTGGTGGTGGCGGTTGACTTGCCTTTGTTGGCGTTTTTCTTGGCTTCTTCCTTGCGTTTGCGTTCGGCTTCCGCATTGGCCTTCCTGATTTCTTCGGCGATGATGTCGTCGATGGCCTTTTGGAGCTTTTTGGTTTGCTGCTGCTTGTTTTTGATGTCTTGCTGGAGGTTACCTTCCTTCTTTTTGAGTTTGGCCACTTGGGCGTTGAGTTCCTCCTTCTCTTTCTTCAAGGCCCCTTGTTGGGCTTTCTCTTCTTTCAGCAAGGCCGTCTGTTCTTCGCGGGCTTGTTGGCTGGCCTCCAAGGCGCTGCTGATTTGTTTTTCGGTGGCAGCGATTTGGTCCATCTTCACCTTGCGAGCATCGGTGAACTGGCGGATGTAGCGCAATCGGCTGAAAGCTTGGTTGAAATCTTCCGAGGCAAAAATGAAGCCCAAACGGTCGTAATGATTTCGGTTTTTATTGGCGAAGACGATCATCTTGGCGTATTCCTTTTGCAGCTTGCCGAGGTCGGAGTTGAGGCTCTTGATGTTGTTTTGGCCTATGTTGATTTCCTCATCAAGAATGGCGATTTGTTCGTTGCAGGCCTTGATGAGTTGTTCGCGTTGCTTGATTTTGTTTTCTAGGATTGACACTTCGTTGAGGGTCATTTCCTTGTCCTTGGTGGTCTTTTTCAGCAATTGGTTGGCGTTCGAGATCTCCTTCTGCAAGGTGGTGATTTCGCTTTGCAGTTGCTTTTTCGTTTTGCCTTTGGTCTTTTGGGCGTAGGCTGGAGATGAAGCCAAAACTAAGAAAAACAGAACAATGAACGACAAACACCACTCCAATCCCTCATGGCGGAGGCACATCCGCCATCTCCTAAGCTTGAAGGCGCCCCCCTTTTGCTTAGGATATTGCGGGTCAATCGCGGTTCTGAGACCGCGATGAAGACCGCGATGAGGGTTTGTGTGGTGTTGTTTTATAAGTATTCTATTGTTCATTTTCTTGGTTTGATTCGGAATCGTTCCATCTTATCGCTGATCTTCAGTGGGAAGTTCGTCTTTTCTTCCAGTTTGATGTTTTTGTATCTCACTTTGGCTGACAGGTTGCCCATGACGAAGGTCTTCAGCAACACCGTCTGATTCTCAACGGGCGGGAGACCTTCGTTATTGTCCAAAAGCAAAGTTTGCACCAAAGGCAGACTAAGCGGCATGCCGAGTTGGGCAGAAACGGTGTCTAAAGGTTCAGCCAAATAAGTCTTTTCCAGTCGGTTGACAATCCAAACAGAGTCGTTGCTGACCTTGGCGCGCAGTACTTCCATGCCCATCGTGGCAGTGATGCTGAGCCATACGAGGCTGTCCTTGCGTATGCGGAGTTGTCCCGAAAGGTCGTCGAAAGCCATGCCGTTGCCTTCGGCTTGGATGTCAAGGTTGGAGGTCATCCACTCGAAGGTCTGCGGCGGTGTGGGCGCGACGGTCTTCTTGCGCGAAGCGCAAGAGGTGGCGGCGAGCAAGAGGACGAGGAATGCTATTTTTGATAACGTCTTCACGCTTGGTTTCACTTCAAATTCTGTTCCAATACGAAAGAACAAAAATAGAAAAAAAACTATCATGTTTGCCATAAACATGCAAATAGCCCCAACTATTTTAATAGATTGGGGCTTTGCAATTAGATTTTAAGCTATAATACTATTCCTTCACCACCTTCCGCACGCACCTGCGTCCTTCCTCGTCAGTGACGGTGACGAAGTAGACACCTGCGGGCAGTGCAGCCATATCGATGCAGAACTCGTCTCCCTGTCCCTGCAGGCTAAGCTCCTGTTGGCCATGCAAGTTGACCACTTCGGCTTGGCGCAGGTCCTCACCAATAATGGTGACCCTTCCATGGGTAGGGTTGGGATGAATTGTAGCAAAGACAAAGGGCTTATTGTTTTCTTCTACACCTGTGACGTCAGTTTGTCCCCAACAGAGTGGGTAATTTGGGATGGTGCAGAAAGCATACATATCGAAAGAAGTGTTGCCTATTGACAGCACTTTGTACCAACCGTAATAATAATCGTTTCCCACACGGTGACGAATCGCATATTTAAGTGTCGGAGCAGGATTATTATACGTCGGTCTTTCGAATCCTACTCTTGTCAACCAGTAGTTCTCTATTTCGGATATGGGTATGGTGTCCGAATCTGCCATAGCATGTATTGTCCAACTGTCGTTTGTGGTGTGAAAATAGGTTTCTGACGAAGAACTAGCCAATTCCCAATAAAACAACAGATCGCGTTCTCCGTCTCCGTCAAAATCAATCCATAAAGTGTCATACCAACTTTGCCCTCCAATCCAATCTGGATCAAAGTCAACAAAGATGATTTCGCCCTGTTGGGCAAAGGCTCTTGAAAAAGGCAAAAGAGCCAAAAGCGTGAGAAATAATCCTATCTTTTTCATGGTATTTGTTTTTTATATGGTTAACTATCATTTTTATTAATTTATGTTGTTAAATTCTTATTCATCATTGTGTCGGGCAATCTTGTTTTATGGCCATCAACTTACTGTAGTATTCATCACCGTTGGAAAGGGTGAGGGTGATCTTTATTCCTTCACAACCTTGCGCACGCACTTTCGGCCTTCCTCGTCAATAATGTTGACAAAGTAAATACCCGCAGGTAGTACGGTCATGTCTATTTGGAGTTCATTGCCCTTGCCCTGCATGCTAAAAACCTGTTGGCCGAGCATGTTGACCATTTCTGCAAGCCGTAGGCTCTCGCCAGTGATAGTAACGAAGTCTTTAGTTGGGTTGGGATGGATGGTGGCAGAAGCTGGGCTGTTTTCTTCAAAACCTTCAGAAAGGCTGGTTTGGCCCACACGCAACGGATAATCTGGGATGGTACAATAGGCAGATTTGTCAAAGCTCCAGAAACTCCAAATCTGTCCTGTGAGTATGGCATGTGTTCTAAACCATCCATAATAACAATTTCCTTCTTTTTCGAATTTAATTGCATGATAATCTTGACGCTCTGGAAAAGAGAGTTCGGACCACCAATTTATTGAATGTGAAATCGTGTCTCCCTCTTCTAATTCACATAACAATATGTCTTGACGGCATCCAATTATAGAAAAACCGTATCCAAGAGAATGACTATACCAATGCATACGAATGTCTGGCGAACCATCCAAGTCGATATCTATAAATAGTTCGTTAGGAAAACCGACTTCGATATGCAACACCGAGTCTGGATCAAAATCATTAATGATGATTTCACCTTGTTGGGCAGATAACTGTATTGATGCTATTATCAAAATAATCAATAGTATTACTTTTTTCATAATATGTCGATTTTATTGTGACTATTATTCGTTAGGACAATCTTGTTTTATGGCCATCAACTTACTGTAGTATTCATCACCGTTGGAAAGGGTGAGGGTGATCTTTATTCCTTCACAACCTTGCGCACACACTTTCGGCCTTCCTCGTCAATAATGTTGACAAAGTAAATACCCGCAGGTAGTACGGTCATGTCTATTTGGAGTTCATTGCCCTTGCCTTGCATGTTAAAAACCTGTTGGCCGAGCATGTTGACCACTTGGGTTTGATGTAGGTTGTCGCCTTTAATGGTGACCATTCCATTGGTAGGGTTGGGATGAATTGTAGCAACAACAAAGGACTCGCTGTTTTCTTCTATGCCTACAACCTCTGTTTGACCCCAAATCAGAGGATAGTTGGGAATGGTGCAAAAAGCGTATTTGTCGAAATAAAAATCGTCTACCAAAGGAGGTTCGAAAACGTTATAGACCCTAAACCACCCGTAATAATAATTTTCGTCTTTTTCAATTCTTACGGCATAGTTTTCGTGGAGATGCGGATAAGATGTACCTGTCCACCATTCCGTATACTGCAGAAGCGTATCACCTTCTTCCGCTTGGCACATCTTCACGCTTGAGTCTCGACTCGTTAATGTAACGGCAACCCCAGGACTTTCCAGGCCCCAGTATAATTGGATATCATACAAGTAGTCGTTGTCTAAATCTATCCATATTTCCTGCGGATACTGGTGGTATCCTACATGCAATACCGTATCAGGTTCAAAATCCACATACAGGATCTCGCCTTGCTGTGCTTTTAGGCTGAATGCGGCCAAGAATAAAGAAGCCATTATGGCAATATGCTTTTTCATTATGCTATTAGTTTATATGTTGTTAAATTCTTATTCATCATTGTGTCTGGCAATCTTGTTTAATGACCGTCAACTTACCGTAGTATTCATCACCGTTGGAAAGGGTGAGGGTGATCTTTATTCCTTCACAACCTTGCGCACACACTTTCGGCCTTCCTCGTCAATAATGTTGACAAAATAAATACCCACAGGCAGTGCGGTCATGTCTATTTGGAGTTCATTGCCCTTGCACTGCATGCTAAAAACCTGTTGGCCGAGGATGTTGACCACTTGGGTTTGATGTAGGTTGTCGCCTTTAATGGTGACCATTCCATTGGTAGGGTTGGGATGAACGGAGGCGAAAGCATTGGCTTCGGTTTCCTCGACACCTATGAAATTGGTCTGACCCCAGCGCAATGGATAGTTAGGGATGGTACAGAAAGCCATACCACTTACACAAAAGAGTTTAGTCTGATTCCATGGTGTCTCATAATAATCTACCGTAGCTTCTGTCCAAGCATAGTAATACTTTCCTTCTATAGTTTTACGAAATCCGTATCGCATGTTGTAGGCATTCCACCATTGAGAATACGAATCATTATCACACCATAATAGAGTATCGTTTGTAAGTTCAATGCTGTCTTTTACAATACAGAATTCCCATCCATCATTGACAACGATTCTTGGAATCAGTGCTCCAATTTCCACGCCGCCGTTAAACCAAAAGTCTAACACGCCATCATAATCGACATCAAAAGCCATAGAATCAGGATAATGAACCACTTTACAGGTATCTGGATAAAAGCAAGTATAGATGATGCCTCCATTTTGAGCTTGGGCTGTCATAAATGGCAATAACAGGAACGTTAATATGATGAAGTAGTTTTTCATAGTATTATTTATTTTTATTGCTTTGGTCAGTTTTTAATTATTTGGTTCAGGGCATTCTTGCTGGATAACTGTGAACTCGGCACCATTCTCTATTGTAAAAGGTCCAATTGCCTCAAAAGAATCATTAACTCTAAATGTGACTTTTTCATTGCAACCAATTGTAGTTTCCCCAACTGTTGGAGTTATTGAAATACTTCTTTTGACTGCATAATCAAAATTATTCAAATCTGATTGGCTTGCGATGGTTATATCCGTATCGCAATCCCATTTGAGTTGATAAACACTAATGTGATCAATTTCCATTATTCCAGGTCCCTGCCATATTGTTCCATCGTGTTGATAATGTTTGTTAATGGCATAGTCGGTCTTTAATGTCAGAGGGCGATGAGGTATGTTCTGTGTTTGATGAAATTCGTTTACAATAAGTCCGTCACAATACCAAACAACTTTTTCAGGCAACCATTCGCACGAAAAGGTATGCCATTCTGATAAATCGTTTCCTGATAGAGGAAGAGAGGGAAAGTTCCTAGCATAAGATGTATACTCAAAGCTTGTATCATTGAAATAAATGCCCGTGGTAAAGGTATAATAGTCAGGAATACCATGTGGAGAGGGGTTGCCTAAATGGTTTGGTATTTCAGCAATACTCCAGGTATATTCAAATATGTCAATTTCCTCATAGAATTGGTTGCTTCCAGAGCCAATGGCATCATATAACCAAAAAGCAGGAAATGCACCTTGGTGAGTGGGAAGTTTGCATCGTATTTCAAAATAGCCGTAACGATACCTTGTTCTTGTATCTATTTCTCCCGAAAAGTAAAACAAACCATCATTTTGTCCATAAGTGTTGGGATATTGACCATACAATATATCTGGAAGAGCATAGTTGTGGTATTTTATTGAATCATTATTGTCGTATTCGGCAATAAGTTTCATGGTGCCATTAATTACATCAAATTGACAATGATTATACTGATAAATCTGATACTCTAAACTACCATGAGTAATATGTCTTTCTGGGCGAGCTCGCCAAAACAGGTCTGGCATACTATACCAATCCGACGCATTCCAATAGCGATTGGCGGTTGTGAAGTCATCATAGAATACGTGCTCCCAGTTTCTGTCGTTCAAGTCAATCTGCGCCATCATGTTCATACTCAGCAACATCATGCCGCAAAGGTAGATAAACTTTTTCATGGTTGCAAGGGATTTACTCGTTGTTTTTTCCGTCTTTTTCCAAAGCGGTGCGAAGTTCCTCTATCTCGCGTTGTTGTTCCTTTACGGCCTCAACCAGCATCGTCACGACAGACTGATAGTCTATGCAAAGCCTGTTCTTTTGGTCTGTACGGACGGCTTCTGGGAAGACTTCCTCAAGATTGCTGCCCGATAGTGCCGCTGTACGTTTCTCAAAATCGGCATACATGGCTTCGATGGCTTCTGGGGCGACATTCTCGTTGTTGTCCAAGTCGGGTATTTCTTGTTCCTCGGGTTCGAAATAATAACCGTTAAGTCTTGAGATAATGGAGATAGCCTCTTGTCCGTCAATGGATTCAGATCCTTTTGCATGTCCTGAGTTGATGGTAATCGTGTAATGATGCATGGCATACGCATCCCCATTACCGTAGACAAAAAAGTTGATGTCTCCCCAATTGGGATAAGATACAATCCAGGATGTTGAATACGGATTAATGGCATGTGCTCCATTCATTCGTTCATAATTTGTTGCATTTTTCTCGAATAAGCCAATCTCATGAAAATGCACGTTTCCATTAATAACAACAGAACAACCTGGAGCAGGTCCGATACAGATTCCTTCTGTGTTAGTATTGGCTAAAGTTTGGAAAGTAATGCGCCCATTGCTGTGCATCTTGATTTGTGCCTGAACTGCTATTGCGAGCAGCGCGATGGCAATTGTGAATAATACTTTTTTCATGATAGTAAGTTTTTAATTGTTAATGGTTTGAGGTTTGAAAGTTTAATCCGTTACGGTAAACTCACCATAATACTCATCACCGTTGGGAAGGGTGAAGGTAATGATGTAGTCACCAATGTTGGTAACGTAAAGGATTACGCCGTTGGGCGTATAAGTAGACATGCAGGTTACGGGAGAACCCAAAACCGTGGTAACTTCAATAGCCACTTGTCCGAGATTTTCTGTGAAAACCACAGTGAGAACATGGCCATTGATGGAGGCTTGGATGGAGGAGCCTTTAGGAGCGCCTTGGAGAATGCTTTCTTTAATCTCAATATGACTATATCCATCAAAAGAAAGCGTGCCGTTAGCGCCACTCCATGCTGTCTGGAACAATAATCCGAGCAGCAAGATGAATTGTTTGATTTTTACGTGTCGCATATTTTTAGCGTTTTAATTTGGTTAGACGCTACCAAAATATGGCAATTTTATGGGAAAAGAGCAAATTTTGTAATTGCAATAATTACAAATATTTCATTAATAATTTGAAAATCAGAGTTTAGCAGGACTTTGCCTGCTCTATTATGAAAGCTGACAATCCTTGCCGACAATCAAAAGCCTTTTCCAATTTCAAGATACAACGTCTGCATGAGTAATAGGGTTCCTGAAGCAAAACGCAGATGCTCATCTTGTCCAACTGAAGCATATAGAGGCAACAATGCAGCCATTCTTTCCTGTCCAATGCAACATATTGGGTTTTCAATGTTGAATAAAGGTTGGGGAAAAAGTTTTCAACCGTCTTGGTCAGTTGGGTGGTTTGCGACAGCGACAATGCAAACGCTTTGTATTCCGTTACGTCCGCATTGGTTTTAAGCGTATTGCGTATGTTGTCATGAAGATTGTTTACCGCATCAAAAATCTCAATGCAAATCTGAGATTGCCTAAAAGCTTCATACCTTTCATCGAAGGCATTGTAGGAAATAATGTTTTCTGTTGTTTTCTGTCCAGCTTTCTGATCCTCAATCTTTTTAAGCGTCTCTTGCAGTTTTTGGTTGCTTTGTTTCAATCTTCCTGATAGCGCTTTCTGCTTCATATCATGAGAGAACTGTTCTTCCTTGATCTGTTTTTCAAGAAGTCGTTTTCGCCTTTTGTTTTTGTGATAGAGAAAGACATAAGCCAACAATCCGACAAGGAGTCCTACCAAAACAACCAAACCTATTGTCATGTATTTCTTTACCATCTGTTGGTGTTGTCGAGATAGATGTGCTTGCCTAAATGAATTATATAATTCTGTTAGTTGCGATTTGATTTCGCTTTGGTTTTCTTCTATGTTAGCAAAAGGGACCAAAAAACTCGCATAATCATAGACTTCTGCATTTCTACCTTGTGTTTTCGCAATCTCTGCCAGCCATTCTGCCGCCTGCTTTTTTGAACCAATACTATGATTTTTTTATATACAATACTCAAATAATGCCATGCAGAATCCAATCGATGCTCATGATAGTAGATTTCCCCGATAGTTAGGCACCGAGAAGTATATTCATGCTCACTTTCTGCTTGATTTTTTATTTTGTATAAGTGGTTTATTGCTGTTACACTATCTCCTCTTTTATAAGATAAAAAGGCAAGGTGCGTTGCAATGTCTCTATAGGTCGAACTGTTAGTATCAAACAAGATTTCTTCTCCTTTTTTGTAGTAATACCTAGCACTATCATAATTATTCAAAATGTCAAAATGTAATCCGATTTCATCTAGGATCCAAGCCTTGTGTAAAGGTGAGGCTGTGTATTTATTGTAGTAATACAAAGACAATTTGCCAAAATAAATGGCTTGTTCATGAAAATATAAATCGGAGAAAAGAGTTGTCAATCGAGTGTATGACATTGCCATGAATTGCGCTTTCTTTCCCACCAATTCCTTTTCCTCAAACCGTTCCTCCATCACCTTCAAGGCCTTCAGGTATTCCTTAGGCCTCCACCACGCTGTCGTTTTCGTAATAGCCTACGCCGTTGATGTAGTGGGAGCGAGCATCGAGGAAGGCGAGGTTGGTTGGGTGAGAGAGGTCTTTTTTAATCCCCCCGCCCCCCTTAGAAGGGGGAGTCCCGCACACGAGGCTGTCGAAATAGTTCACCGCCTTCTGCAAATCACGGCGGTTGTTCTGTTCGTAATCGTTTTTGTACAATAATTCGGACAACAACAGGTGGGCATAATGGTTATCGTGTTCCGTTGTTGTAGAGACGTTTCCTGAAACGTCTCCCAATACATTTGGGATTCTAGAGACGTTTCGGGAAACGTCTCTACAGCATGTGTCGAAATATCGCAACAAGAACGCCAAGGCGCTGTCAGGCTGGCGCCACATCAGGCTGTCGATGGCGGACAATTCGGGGGATACGGTGGTTGGGGGTAGAGAGGTGGCGCGCCGCGTCTCTACAGGGGTGTCATCGGGGTGGGTGCAGGCCGCCACAACAAGAAAAACCACTATTCCTATCCAAACCATGCGCTTCATGCCTGCAAAGATAGGAAAATAAAACGATTATTCCAATTTCTGTTCCAATTCCTTCGAGCCACCGCCCGCTTGCTGGGCTTTCTTCCAATATTCCTTGGCTTCGCTGTCTTTGCCGAGTTTGAGGAGGATGTCGCCATAGTGTTCCAGGTTGGCCCCAGAGGGGTTCTTGTCAAGGCTGAGGCATTTTTTCATCTGCTTCTCGGCTTCCTTGTAACGGCCGAGCTTGTAAAGCACCCAGGCGTATGTGTCTAAGTAATAGACGTTGTCGGGCACCAGCTCGTTGGCACGAATGGCCATCTGCAAGGCTTCTTCGAGTCGTTCGCCATGCAGCGAGAGGTAATAGGCATAGTTGTTGAGCACCAACACATTGTCAGGGTCGTTGCGCAAGGTGCGGTCGTATGCATCGAAGGCCTTCTCCTCTTCGCCTTGCTTGTGGTAGATGTCGCCCAAGAAGGCATCGAAGTTGGCCATCTGCAGCTTGTCGGAGGTGTATCGTCTGCCTTTCTCTAAATAGGTGATAGCATTATCGTTGTTTTCTAATACTGCGTTGGCCACACCAGCATACCAATAGAACACGGGCTGCATGGGATAGTATTTCAAGGCGGCCACTGCATGGTCGCGGACAGCCTCGTTCTCATCGAGTCGCGACTCGCTGATGATGAGGTTTTGCCACGAGCGGAAGTCGGTGCTGTCGATGGCCAAGGCTTTCTGGTGCAGCTCTTTCGACTTTTGGGCGTTCTCGTTCACCATGTAATAGGAGCCAAGGACGAGATAGCCCAGTTTGTTGTCAGGGTGGGTCTCTATAAAGGCATCGCCGCATTGTCTGACCTGCTCGTTGATCTGTTTCGACTGGTTGTTTTTCTGCATCCAATAGTCGTAGATGTTGGCCTTGGTGGTGAGGTCGAGGCTTTTGTTTCGAATGACGGCCAGCAGCTCGTTGAAGGCCTTATCCATCTCGCCTCCCTTCTCGTAAAACTCCAGGAGTGAGATGTGGATATATGGGTCGTTGGGGTTGATTTCCTTCATTCTCTCGTAGGTCTTTAGGGCTTCTTTGTCCTTGCCAGCTTCGGCAAACACCTTGGCCAACATGCCGTAATAGCGCACGTTTTCGGGGTTGTGCTCGATGAGTTTCTCAAGTTCTAAAATCACCTTTTTGTTGTTACCTTGGCGCTTGAAGACGTTGAGGCGTTGCTCGGTGATGAATTCGTTTGCCCCGATTTGCTGTTCCAGCAAGTCCATCTTTTCCACGGCCTTGTCGTATTTTTCGGTCACCAAATAGGCATCGATGAGTTCGCTGAGCATGTCGGGGTCTTCGGGGTATTTCTTGGTCAAGTCTTCATACAACTTGATGAACTTGTCGTATTGGTCCAGGTTGCGGTAAAACAGTCCGAGTCGAATCTGGTACCATTTGTTCTCGGGTTCGAGTTTGACGGCCTTTTGGATCATATTGAAGGCTTCTTCTATGCGACCGGCATTGGAGTATTGTTCGCTCAGCTCAAACATCGAGGCGGCATCGTCGGGCATAAAGCGCAGGGCTTGCTCGAAGTTGCGGATGGCGCCTTCGGTGTCCTCGCGGTATTTACTCTGCAGGCCGTTCGAGAAGTAGATGGCGTTCTTTTTCTTGTCGGGTTTGCCTTCGTATTCCGAGTCCATTTGCTGGGCGAAGCCGTTCAAGGAAAACAGCAATAATAGAAGACAAGAGACTTTTTTTATACCGTCATGGCGGAGGCACATCCGCCATCTCCCAAGCATAAGGGAAAGTGCTTCTTGCTTGGGAGATTGCGGGTCAAGCCCGCAATGACGGAAAAGAGTATGGTTTATCATTCTTTTTTTCATGGTGTTCAGTTTTTTCCTGTATGCCCAAAGCCTCCAGCACCACGTTCGGTCTCTGAGAGGGTCTCCACTTGTATCATCTCGGCCTGTTCGCATTTGGCGATGACCATCTGCGCGATGCGGTCGCCACTGTTGATGACAAAGGGTTTGTCCGACAGGTTGATGAGGATGACGCAGACTTGTCCACGATAATCGGCATCGATGGTGCCGGGCGAGTTCAGTACGGTGATGCCGCTCTTGATCGCCAGACCGCTGCGGGGACGCACTTGGCTTTCGTAGCCTTCGGGAATCTCCATGTAAAGTCCGGTGGGTACGAGGCTGCGTTGCATGGGTTCAAGGGTGATGGGACCTTCGGGCAGCCAAGCGCGGAGGTCCATGCCGGCCGAGGCTTTCGTCTCGTAAGCGGGCAAGGGATTATTTGAGGTGTTTACGATGTTGATGTTCATTGGTGTTTCTTTTTGACACGGGGCCTTCGACAGGCTCAGGCACCCTCGACCACAATTTGAGCAAAGGTCCCTGAGCCTGTCGAAGGGCCGAACTTCATTAAAACGCAAAAATAGGCTTTATATTTGGAATGGGAAACAGATTTCTGCTGAGAAAAATAAAAAACGCGTTTTGCCGTTCATTATTTGTTGTAATTTAGCCAGCCAAAAAGTAAACGGGTGAAACGGTTGTTTTTTATAATGGTGTTGCTATTGAGCGGTGTTTTCGCCTTCGCACAAAGCGATGACGAAAACCAACCCAAGCGTGTGGATTTTTATGGCTATGTGGTCACCGCCGATAGCTTGAAACCCATCCGCAACACGCACGTCATCAGTAAGATGGCGCATTGTGGCACCATCAGCAACCAATACGGCCATTTTCACATCCAAGCACGACAGGTTGACACGCTTTGGGTGAGTTGTGTCGGCTACGGGCGACGTCTTATTGCCATTGATGAAAAGCTCACCAGCGCCGATACCCTCGTCATCCGTCTCTATCCCGAGACCATCACCCTTCGCGAGGTGACCGTGTTGCCGTTCACCAACTATGAGACTTTCAAGGAAATGCTCATCACGATGCCGAGTACCAAGACCCTTGATGAGATCGTACGCCTTAACGAGGATCTTGACGATATGTGGCTGAGCCGCGCACCTGTGGGCAATGGCATGCCTACCATCACGGCCAACCCCATACAGTATCTCTACGACAAATACAACGCGTCAGCGCGTCGGCAAAACACATTACGCCGCAACCGACGCATGTATAATGAGGTGCTTCGCGAGCAAGGCCGCACCGACGAGCTCCTCCCCGACTCTCTCGATTTCAGTGTAGAGTATAAGATGCCTTACGACGACAAAGAATCACTCAATCCCAAAGCCTTGGTGCCGCGCAAGAAATACATCCGCATTGGGCAATAAGAAAAACCATGACCTTCCGCGACTGGCTCCATAGCATCCTCAATTTGTTCTATCCACGGGTTTGTGCGGCTTGTGGGGAGTCGTTACTTAAAGACGAAGAGACGGTTTGTTTGAAATGTCGTTATTTGTTGCCCAAGACGGGCTATGAAAACAATCCCGAGAACCCTTTGGCGCAGACTTTCTATGGTCGTGTAAGGTTTCACGCTGTAACTGCGTGTTTCTTCTTCGCAAAATCTGGTAAAGTCCAGCACCTCATTCATAAATTGAAATATAGAGGCAATAAGGGAGCGGGAATATTTCTAGGTCAAGAATTAGGCAAAACCATCAAGGATGCACCTTTGTTTCAAGGCATTGACTATCTGATTCCCGTACCCTTGCATCCCAAACGCGAACGGCAGCGTGGTTACAACCAGAGCCTGATGATTGCCCAAGGCATCCATGAGGTCACGGGCATTCCAATTGGTGATAAATACTTGGTTAGAGGCATTTATACAGAAACGCAGACGCACAAAACCGCCGAGGAACGTTTCAAAAACGTGAAGGACATCTTCGAGCTACGTTTTGCCGACGAGCTAAAAGGAAAGCACGTCCTCCTTATCGACGACGTGCTCACAACAGGCGCCACTTTGGAATCGTGTGCGCATCAATTGGAGAATATCCCTGGCATTACCATTAGCGTGGCCACTGCCGCATGCGCTGGGAATTAATAGATTCCCCTGCGGGGAATGGAGTTCTGCATTGAAATATAACAGCGGCGGCAGGAAGAGCTTCCTAATCGTAAACACCACCAGCCGCCGCGGTTAACAATTAATACAGGCTTGCCATTCCCCGCAGGGGAATCTCAAATGCTTATTCGTAAACCTTTACTTCAGCCTCGCCATTAAGGACCATCAGGCCGTTCAATGCCAAGGCCTTCATTTCGTCCTCGCCAGGATAGACGTACACAGGGGCGATTTTCTCCACATGGCTCTTCACCAAAGCGCAGAAGCCCTTGTCGTAGGCCATGCCACCCGTGAGGAAGATGGCATCCACATCCATGCTGAAAGCCGATGCTGCGAGACCGCCGACTTCCTTAGCCACTTGATAGGCCATGGCTTTGTAGACTTTCTCCCATTCCTTGTTGCCGGCCTTCACGGCGTTCTCCACTTCGAGGGCGTCGTTGGTGCCGAGGTAAGCGACAAAGCCACCTTTGCCTTTCAGCATCTGACCGATTTCCTTCTTGGTGTACTTGCCACTGAAGCAGGCATCCACAAGGAAGCCGGCAGGCAAGCTACCTGCGCGTTCGGGCGTGAAGGGACCATCACCGTTCAAGGCATTATTGGTGTCGACCACGCGGCCTTTCTTGTGGGCACTGACCGAGATGCCACCACCGAGGTGGATGGCGATGATGTTCATGTCCTCATACTTACGACCGAGGTCTTTGGCCAGCTGACGGGCGATGATCTTCTGGTTCAAGGCATGGAAGATGGAGATGCGCGGGAAGAGCGGGTGACCCGAATAGCGCGCCACCTCGTCCATCTCGTCGACCACGACAGGGTCAGCGATGTAGGCCTTCACTCCAATCTCCTTGGCAATGTCGTTGGCAATCAAGCCGCCCAGGTTGGAGGCGTGCTCGCCATTATAGCCTTCAGTCAGGTCCTTGATCATGAGTTCATTCACCTCATAAACGCCAGACACAAGCGGACGAAGCAAACCGCCACGACCCACAACGCAAGACATTTCGCTCAAATCGATACCAGCCTCTTTCAGCTCACGCTTGATGGCTTCGGTGCGGAAGGGCTTTTGGTCGGAGATGTGGTCAAACTTGGCGACTTCCTCAGCGCTGTGCTTGAGGTTCTTCTTAAAGACTTGTTCCTCACCTTCGAACACGGCGATTTTCGTCGAGGTGGAACCGGGGTTGATGGTTAATATTTTGTGTGCCATATTGTTATATTTTTGTGTGTTTTCTGGTAGAGACGCGATTAAATCGAAGATTCGACGTAGTCAATCGCGTCTCTACAAAGCGATTTTTTTATGCCATCAATGCTGCAAGAGCGATGGAATACAGCTTCGTCTTCGACGTGTCGCCGCGCGAGCTTAGCACGCAAGGCACCTTGGCACCCATGAGCATGGCACCCACTTCGCTCTTGTCGAACTTGGTGCAGCACTTGTAGAACACATTGGAGGCTTCGAGGTTGGGGAACACGAGGCAGTCGGCATCGCCTGCCACGGGGCTCTTCATGCCCTTGATGGCAGCGGTCTCGGCGTCGGTGGCAAGGTCGAGGCTGATGGGGCCTTCAACGATGCAACCCTTGATCTGGCCACGCTCGTTCATCTTCGAGATGATGGCGGCGTCGACGCAAGCAGGGATACCGGCGCTCATCTGCTCGGTGGCGGTCACCATGGCGACCTTCGGGCAGCTGACACCCAGCTTGGTGGCTACGGAGGTCACATATTTGAGCAATTGCTGTTTCTGTTTGATGTCGGGCAACGGGATGATGGCGCAGTCAGAGGCAACCATCAGTTTGTGGTAGTTGGGATTCTCAATGACGGCTACATGGGCCAAGGTCACGTTGGGTGGGCAGAGGCCGCGTTCCTTATTGAGGATGGCGCGCATGTACTTGTCGGTGGGGAGCAGGCCTTTCATCAAGATGTCGGCTTCGCCAGCGTTGATAAGGTCGCAAGCCATGGCAGCGGCTTTCACATCAACGGGCTCGTTGATGACCTTGAAGTTGGCCATGTCGATGCCTTCGGCTTTGCACACTTCGGCAATCACTTTCTCGTCACCGAGAAGGGTGGCTTCGATGAGACCTTCCTTGACGGCAGCGTTCACTGCACAGATGGTGTGGTCGTCGTTGGCGTATGCGGCCACAAGGCGTTTCTTGGGTTTGCTGCGCAAAACCTCGAACATTTGCTCTAATTTTCTGATTTCCATGATTCTGTATTTAAGATTTAAAATTTAAAATTCAATATCTGAACTAGATTCTGCAAAAGTACAAAATAAAACTATTCAAAACAAAGGAAACAGAAACAATAAATAAAAACGCCTTTTGACAAAGGCTCAGCAACCGTTGCCAAAAAGCGAAATATAAGTTCTAAGGATGAATCAATAGTAGATGATATTCAAATCCAGTCGTTTCTGCTGCAACGACTCGACGGCACGTTTCTTCACCTTGGTGTTATAGACTTTCAGTTGTTTCAGCGCGGGGATATTCTCTACGGGTGAAATGCTGCGGACATTGGTGTTGTTGACAAAGAGGTTTTCAAGTTTTTGCAGGTTGGAAAGAGGTTTCAACGACTTCACAGGCGTGCCGCTGGCATTAATAGTGACGAGGTTGTTCATCTTCGACAGCGGTCCAAGGTCTTTGATTTGGGTATTCTCGATGTTGAGCAATTCCAGTAAAGTGCTGCTTTCGATAGGGTCCAAACTGGCGATTGGGTTGTTTTGTGCGTTGAGTTCAAGCAAAAACTCTTTGTTGGCCAATGGCGTCAGGTCGCTCACGCCTTGGTTGTTGATGGTGAGACGTTCAAGCCATGTCAAGCTGGTGAGCGGTTCGATGGAGATGATGGGAAATTCGGGAGTGATTTCGATTTCTCTCAAATCAAGGATACGCTGCAGTTCAAGGGCGTTGGGCATTTCCGATTGAATGGAAGTGGCATTACGGAAGATGGCTTGCCAGATGGGGTCAAGGCCGTTCCACCAAGCTTTTAGTGCTTCGGTTTGATAGACGACAGTCACCTGTCTTTGTTTTTCCTTCAGTGCTACGACTTGGCTTCTGCCAATGGTCGTGCTGTCGGCATCAATTACCTCAATGTTATCGTCGTTGACCAAAGCAGAGAGGTCGTTGACAGGTGTATGCATGATGTTGAGGTATTTGAGGTTGCCCATTTCATGCAAAGGATTGAGGTCGTTGATATAAGTATGCGAGATGTTGAGCGACTCCAAGTTGGCCAAACCTTGAATGGGTTGTAGGAAGCCAATCTCTGTGTTCGCGATGTTGAGTGAGCGGAGGTTGGTCAAACGGCTGACGGGCATCAGGTTTTGCATGAAGGTGTTGCCCGAGAGGTCGAGTTCCTGAAGGTTGATGATTTGGTGCAGCTGCTCGGTGGTCGGCTCCGAGTCGACCTTGATTTGCTTGGAGAACACGGCTTTCCAATAGATAGGCAGCTCACGCCACCAGGTCTTCAAGGCCTCGGTATCATAGATGACCAAGGCGAAGCGGTTGTCTTTGGTGAAGGCGCTGGCTTCAGCATCGTGGATGCCCGAGTGGTCACAATAGATCTTGCTCAGGCGGCGGTTGCCCTTCAAGGGTGTCAGGTCGCTGATGGAAGTGTTGCTGCAATAGAGTTCACGAAGGTTCTCCAACTCGCTCAGTGCTTGCAAGTTGCTGACGGCCGAGCCCGAAATGTTGAGGCTTTGCAGGTCTTTCATCATGCGGAGCGGTCCGAGGTCGCGTACGGCGGTGTTGCTGATGTCGACGTTCTTAAGCTGTTCGAGGTCTTGCAGTATGCCGATGTTGGCAATGCGGGTGCCGCCAAGGTTCACCGTGGTGAGGTTGGGGCAGCTCTTTAAGTTGGAGATGCGACTGACTTGGGTGTTGTTGATGTTGAGTTTCTGAAGGTTTCTCAAAGTCGTCAGCACACCGAGATCGTCAACGGTGGTGTTGGCCACTTCGAGTTCTTCGAGGGTGATGTTGTATTTCAGTGCCGAAAGGTCACTAATTAAAGTGGAATTGGCACGCAAAACTTTCAGTTTGTTGAGGTTGCGCACGGGTGCCAGGTCTTCGATGGAGGTTCCTGAGACATCGAGCCACGTGAGGTCCGACAGTTCGCTGAGTGGTTCCAAAGAGATGATTTCACGGATACCAGAAAGGTCGAGGCGCTGTTTTTGGGTGATGAGTTTCAGCTTGGCTTCCAGGTCGGCAGAATTAGCAAGGGCATCGACGCTGGGTTCAGCCATCGAGGAACCATCTTCGAGAAGGACATCTCCACCCAGACGAGTTCTCCAGCTTTGCGACAAGCTGTTCCACCAGTTGCGCAGTGCTTCTTTCTCGTTGATTTTGGTGGTATAGATGCTGGCAATTTTGATGCTGTTGTTTTGTCGATCAAGGTTGATTTCGACATAGCGGTTTTTGACGTTGTCAATCTTCTCGTCGTTGATGGTTGTAGCGGTCAGGTGACGTGTCAGCGTAGCCTTGAAATAGATGGTACCATCGTCTCTCGTGTTGTTGGCGATGCTTTGAAGATCGAGTTTGAAATCAGCGTATTTGAAGAAAAAGTCGATGTCTTTGAGATAGGCTTGCACGTCTTTGTTGATGGGCGTTTTGCGGTTGGCGTCAAGGTCGTCCTCAATCTGCACCTTGTCGTCAATAAAGACTTTGCTCCAACTTTCGGTGAAGACGATTTCCTTTTCTGCAGGCAAGGCAGTGCTGTCGCCGAGGAAGTTCATGGTTTCCTCCAGATACGAGATCATGCTGTTGATTTCGTTTTCATATTTTGCGATTTCGTCTTTGGAAAGCTTCTTTTGGGCTTGTGCGCCAAAGGCGATGCCAAACAACAATAAGGACAGTATGGCTATCTTTTTCATGGTTGATAGAATTTGATAAGGTTGGTTTTTTCCTTTTCCGGCATGTAGATGACGTTCGACATCAGCCAGCCGGAGTTCATGCCTGAGCGGTTGAACCACGATACTTCAAAGTACCAATCCTTGATTTGGAAGACATGGAACTTGACCGAATCGACATGTTGGAACACCAGTTTGCCCTGCTTGATTTCGTAGAAAAACAGGGTCAGATAATTGGGTTGGAATTCTTTTGAGGCGTAGTATTCGATGACCTCGGGGTTTTGGAAAGCTTTGTAGATATTCATGAAATCGAGCTCATGGCTCATGGGATGCAGGAAGTGTTTCTCGCGTTCGGCCATCTCGCCATTTGGGAAGAGTTTGTTGAACTCCGAGAAATACACGTTGGTAAGCACCCATTTCGAGCCCAAGCCTTCTTTCTCAACGGCGAGAATGAGGCTGATATTCACCAGTTTGCCGTTGTAGCGGAAGGTAGTCGACACTTCGGAGTACCATCTGCCACCGAGGAAGGTCATGTAGGTGGAGTCGTCTTTGGTGACGTCCTCGATGAAATAGCGTTGCAGGTCAGTCTGGGTTCCATATTTCTGTTGGTCGAAAAGGATGGGCAGCGACTTGCGGCGCATTTCGTTGTTGCGGTATTTTGGGTCTTTCGGATTGAGCTTTTCGCCAAATTGATCCTCCTCGTAGTTAAAACGGCGCATGAACTGCCCCATCTGCTTGGTCATGGCATAGAGCTCGGTCTCGTCCATCTTAAAATCGCCAATCGTCTGACCCGCGACAGGCCAGACGATGGCGATGGTAAGTGCCAGAATGAAAATATTTCTGATTATTCTCATCTATTGGTGGTTTCCTTCACACGCATGTCGCCGAGCAACACATCCCAGAAGCCGATGGTGCGGCCGCCGATTTGGGTCTCTTTGCGTTTCACGTAGACGGTGATGTCTTTCTTGGTGGTGTCTTTGTAGGTCAGGTTGCCTTCCTTGTCATAACCTCTGAAGGTCTGGAAGATGGTGATGACGCCCACGTAGGTGCCATCGGGCTGGCGTTGCAGGTCGCTGACGTACTCGATGTTGTACCACTCAATCTCGACGCGGTCGTAGTTGAGGCGCATGAGGTGCTCAAAGTACTTGCGGACACGATAGTAGGTGATTTTGTTAGAACCCAGCGAGGAGACACCGATTTCGGCATCGCTCATGAAGAGTTCCTCGGCGCGGTCGATGACGCGGTTGGCCTCACTGAAAGGCGTTTCCTTCGATCCTACGATTTTGATGTATTTGCTCAGGTCTCTCACCTTTTCCAAGGCGAGGCTGTCGATGGCTTGCTTGCGAGCGTAATCGATTTCTTCCTCTTGAGCCATGGCGCTTCCCACGATGCACAAGGCGATCACTAAAGTGGCAATGATCTTTTTCATTTCTTTATCAGTTCAAGTTCGTTAATCTTTCCGTTGGCGTTGTATTTGATTTCGTGCACCTTTTCGGCCGCCTTCTTCTGGTCCTTCAGGTAGTTGAGGTACTTCTCGATGGTGGTCGGACGGTCGTAGTCGTTGAAGCCTGCGTTTTGCTTGATGATGATGAGCACGGGAACGTTGGGCGACTCAAAGAGCCCCAGGGTCTCGTTGATGGTGCGGTTGGCTTGCGAAACGCTGCCTGCACGTGCTATGGATGCAAAGTTTTTCTCAAGTGTGGTGTTGGCGTTTTCCGTTTCCTGTTTGGCGCGTTCCTCTTCTTCCTTCTGAGCGCGTTCGCGGGCCAACTTCTTCTCCACTTGGAAGATGAGGTCGTCGACTTCGGCGTTTTGCAGGTTCCAGTCCTTGATGGTCTTCACGCGTGCTTCTTTCTCTTCGAGGCTCCAAAGAGTCTCATCGTCGAGGATGGCGTTCAGGTCCTTCACGGCTTGTTCAACTTTCGATTTGTACTCGGCCTCAGCGGCTTCGCGGGCAAGTCTCTTCTTGCTTTTGCAACTGGTGGTACCTCCCAGCGTGATGAACACAGCGAGAAGAACCATCATGATGGTTGTGATTTTACTTTTCATTTTTATCGAATTTTTTCCTATAACTCCAATTAATGCTAATAAATTGCAAAAGTAGTGCTTTTTTTCGTTGCACGAGGTGTTTTTGGCAAAATTGGTGCCAATTTAGCCCAATGGGATTTTCTTCAGGACTTTGTAGATTGGCCCCGTGGGTTGCAGGAAGCTTTGGAAGTAAATCAATTCCTTCACATCGGCATGAAGGTAGGTTTTCTGTTCGATACCTTTGCAAATCTGAAGAAAGAACTGTTTATCCACAAGCTGCTTGATGCGGCAAACGGTGAGGTGTGGTACGAAGTTTTGACGGTCGCGGAGGTAGCCCAAGTCGTCGAAGGCATCCAAGAGGTCGGCTTCGAGGTCAAACAAGGCCTGGGGTTGGTTGTTCATGCCGAGCCAAAGAATACGAGGTACATTGTTGCTGCCGAAGAATCCCGTGCGGTCAAAGTCCATGGTGAAGGGCTGGTGTTTTTTCGCCACTTTTTGACAGGCCTCGATGATGTTGGGGATATCCTCTGCTGGGGTATCGCCGACAAACTTCAAGGTCAGATGGATTTGGTTGGTTTTCACATAGTTGATATACTTCTCATGTTGAAGGTTTTTCTTCAGTCGATCGACCATGGCCGGAAATTCCGTGCTGCATGGGATGGAAATGGCGAGGAAGGTTCGTTTTGTGTTCATTATTCAAAAAATTTGAATGCAAAAATAAGTTTTTTCTTTCCAATTCAACAAAACTCCGTATTTTCGCCCATTCAACAAAATCTACGATTATGAACACTTATTCCATAGGAATCGACATTGGCGGCACCAACACCGACATTGGACTGGTGCGTGACGACGGCCGTGTGATGACCAAGAAAAATCTTCCCACCAACAAATATTTTGATGCCTCCCTTTATGTGGCGGACATTTGCGAACAAATCAAATACTTGATGGCCGAAAACCACGTTGACAACATTGACGGTATTGGCATTGCGGCACCGGCAGGTAACTACTATACGGGCTGCATCGAGAATGCCACCAACCTCAATTTCAAGGGTATCGTCAATCTTGGCTCGGAATTCCACTCGCATATCGACGTGCCTGTCGTCGTCTCCAACGACGCCAACGCCGCGGCTTACGGCGAACTCGTCTACGGCGGTGCCAAAGGCATGAAGCATTTCGTGATGTTCACTCTCGGTACGGGCGTGGGTAGCGGCATTGTCGTTGACGGCAAGCTGGTACACGGCAAGACGGGCGGCGCTGGTGAACTCGGCCACGCCATCCTCATCCCCGAAGGTCGTCCTTGCGGCTGCGGTCGCAAAGGCTGTCTGGAGACCTATACCTCCGCTACGGGCATCCGCCGCACTGCACTCGAGATGATACAAGACACTCCCGATTATGTCGGCGCGCTATCACAAGTGCCGCCCGAGGAGCTGACGAGCAAGATGGTGGGTGATGCAGCCAAATATGGCGACCCTTTGGCCATCAAGGTCTTTGAAAAGACGGGCTATTGGCTGGGCATCGCCATGGCTAATGCCGTGGCCTTCAGCGGTCCCGAAGCCATCTTCCTGATGGGTGGTCCCGTGAAGGCCGGCGAAGTGTTGTTGAAACCTGCCCGAGAGTCGTTCAAGAAGCATCTCTGCTTCGTTTACGACGGCAGCGTTGACGTTCGCATCTCCGAACTGCCCGACAACGACGCGGCCATCCTTGGTGCTGCGGCTTTAGTGAAGGCTTAAGGAAACAAATCTATCGTAATATTGCGATCGTTTTTAAACAAAAAATGCCGCTTTGGGCGGCATTTTCGTTTATTATTGGAAGTTCTTATTCAAAAACTCTTGCGCTTCTTGCATGCCGCCGTCGCGGGCTTTTTGCATGAGGAGCTTGGCATAGGTTTGGTCTTGGTCCACCCCATTGCCCGTGTAGTATAGGATACCCAAGCGATAGAGGGCGCTAGTGATGTTCTTATCGGCAGCAGGGGTATAGAAATCGATGGCTCTGGCCAGGTTTTTTTCCACGCCAAGACCGAAATAGTAACAGTCGCCCATTTGTGCCATGGCGTATGCATTGCCTGCATCAGCAGAAGCTTTCCACCAATCGATAGCAGTTTTTTCGCTCTTCTCTGTGCCCATACCGTAATAGTAGCAGTTTCCAAGGTTCAACATGGCTTGTGCGTCTTTTACATCTGCTCCTTTTTGATACCATTCAAAGGCTTTTTTAGGGTCAGCATTAACTCCATTGCCGATGCGATAGAGGTTACCAAGTGAATTTAAGGCTGGACCGTTTTTTTGTTCGGCAGCTTTGTTAAACCAAGCAAATGCTTGTTTCAAATCCTGATCCACGCCCCATCCTTTTTCGTAACACACACCGTAGGCATATTGATACGAGGCATTGCCTTGCTCAGCCTTAATGCGTATGGAATCAATCTGGGAGGCGACATGTTCTGCAACAGATACGCCACCCGTTTGCAGTTGGTTGAAATCGAGAGGTTTGCCTTCTTCCAATTTCAAGACCGGACCATTGGGATTTCCCAGGGCAATGGGATCTACTCCTCCATTGGTTTGGATGGGAATGGCAGGCATGGGCAAGGAAGGGGCATTCTGTGGAATGACCACTTCTTGTTTTTTGGTTTGTTCTTGGGTCTCTTTTTGTTCGCAGGCGACCAACATTAGTGCCATGGCGCCAAGGAAAAGGAGTTTCTTCATTTTGTTCTGTTTTAGGCTGCAAAAGTACACTTTTTTTTGATGTGTCATAGCAAGGAATGTCATTGCGAGGAGGCACGACGAAGCAATCTAGACATTAGTTTCTTATAGTTTTGTTCTCTAGATTGCTTCTTCCGTTTTCACGGAATGAGGCCTCGCAATGACATAAAGTAACATCACTTGATTTGGAATCTCACGCCCAAATAGGCTCGAATGCCAGAAAGCGGTCCCCAGACCATGGAAGCATCGAAATCCTCACTGGTTGGGTTCTCAGCCGAGATGATGGGATAGTTTTGCTTGTAGTTGGTCAGGTTTTCGCCGCCGACATAGAGTTCCCAGCACTTGCCCAACTTCTTGGTGACCTGTGCATTCATGATGACATAGAAAGGTGAGCGCTCGATGTTCTGTCCGTTGGCCACGGCAGTGGCGTTGCCGCTCAAGTCGGGCACACGGCTGTCGCCGTTGAACTGCGTCGTGAAGTCGAACTGCCAGGTACCAGGGGCATACGACATTGTCACCAAACCTTTGTAGCGGTTGACAAAAGGCTTCTCGCGCAGCGTGTCGTTGATGGTCATCTTCACATCGTTATAGCGGAAGGCCAAAGTCAGGTCGAAGTCCTTGAAGATCTCGCAGTTGGCCTCGATTTGGGCACTGTTCGAGTACGACTTGCCTTTGAGGTTGTAGATGCGAATCTGGTGGGCGTCGGCTTCGCGGTCGAGGACGATTTGGTTGATGAAGTCGGTGCGATAGAAGTCGGCTTGTAGAGTTAGTTCTCGCCAGCCGAAATCGATATTTTTGGCCAAGTTAATGCCATAGTTCCAGGCCTCTTCCATCTTGGGCGTGTCAATGAAACGGATCATCCTCGACGAAGCCAGCATAGTGGAGTTTTCAGCTAAGATGTTGGGGGAACGATAACCCTTTCCTGCTGAAAGGCGTACGGCAAATTCATCGTGAGTTTTGAATCTCACATGCAGGCGGGGCGTGTAGAGCATCTTTTGGTAATAGGTGTTATAGTCGGCACGGAAGCCAGCGATGATGTTCCAATGGTGATCATCGGCAAAATTGTATTCCACAAAGGCTCCCGGGACTTGTTCGACACGTTGGAAAGTGCTGTCATTTAAATGTTCATCATATTTGTCATAGGTATAACTTGCACCTATGGAATAAGTGTGATGGTCATTCACGAGGTAGGAGTCAAACAATAGATTACCATAGTAAGAGAGTTGGTTGGCATTGTAGTCGGTCAGACCATAATAGGAGTCCATCTTGTGGTAAGTCACCTGATGTTGCATTCCGAGGCTTGTGTCTTTACGGTCAAAATGGTAGCCGCCTTTGGCAAAGGCCTCATAACGCTCGGTGTTGATGCCGATGCCATACAGGCTGTAGCCTTCGTCAAGGCGATGCTTGGGATCGAAGTCCATTTGTCCGCCAAGTCGGGTTTCTTTCAAAGCCTTGATGCCTAACTTACAACCGAAACGGCCCGTATGGGGATGGTTATAACGCAAAAAGACATTGTATTGTGTGGTCATCGGATCGTCAAGAAACGAGTCTGCGTTTTCGTCCATTTTCATGTGGCTGTGACTCACATGGCCGAATAGCATGATACCATCGTTCTTTCCCACTTTTACGCGACCGTTGAAGTTCAAGTCCGTCATCAACATCGAGTTGCCGTAGAGGTTGACAAACACTTTCTCGCTCTTGTCGGGCATTGGCTCTTTGTAGTCCACATTAATTTGTCCCGTAATGGATTCATAACCATTTCTTACCGAGGAAGTTCCTTTGGAGATTTGTATGCCGTTCATCCAGTTACCAGGTACATAGTTCAAGCCGAAAGTGGAGGCCAAACCGCGAAAATTTGGGATGATTTCGGTCATCATCTGGGTGTAGATGCCGCTTAAGCCAAGCAATTGAATTTGTTTGGCGCCCGTGACAGCGTCGCTATAGGCCACATCCACCGAGGCGTTGTTCTCGAAACTGCCTGCAAGAGTACAACAGGCGGCACGCTTCAGGTTCTCAGAGGTGATTTCCTGCACGGCAATGGCTTTGATCGGGTTGATGAAAGTGGCTTTTTGTCGCGCCTCAATCTGCACTTCATTCAGCATGTGAATGGCTTTGAATACATGGTCGTAATGGGCAGGTTCCATCATGTGGTGGATGGTGTCGTTCTCATAGCTGATGCAGCTGAACACGAGACAACCGATGCGTTCGTGAAGCGGTATTTTATAGTGTCCGTTGGCGTCGGTCACCACGCCTTCGTTGACGATTTTCCAATACACGTTCACGCCTGGCAGTGGCGTGCGTTGGCCGTTTTCAGCTTCTTCGTACACAGTGCCTTCGATAAAGCCTTGGGCGAAAGCGCCTGTGGCGAAGGCAAATAATAGTAGGGTTATTAGGGTGAGTTGTTTGGATTTCATGATGTTTGATTGTTAAATTGATTGCTTGTTTAGGGTCTTCGAATCCCCCGACCTTCGGGCACCCCATTAAAAGGGGAGGCCTACCGGACGCTGGCCTACCGGACCCTTGTTTTGTGTCGCTTTGCGCATCCCCTTTTTAAGGGGGGCAGGGGGGATTCGATGACCCACCTTGCGTATTGTCATTATCAGAAAACCAAAGGATTCAACCGCAAGGCTGAAAAATACACCAGCCTGTCCCTTGCAGAGATGAAATGGGGTATTTTTCGTGCGGTGAAATGATGCCACGCCTGTTGTGCCTTCGGCAAAAGCTCTTGAAGGTCGAGATGGACGAAGACAAAAGGCTGGAAATGGATGTCAAGTTGTTTCTCAGGCGAAAAAACGAAGTTATCGGTGAACTGTATCTTGCTGTCGAAGTCATCGCAGCAGCATTTGGCATCGAACTGCATGACATCGTGCGACAAAGCGGCTTCCATTTCATGCTCATGATGGTGACCCCAGCAATGCACGCAGTCGTCGGATGCATTGATAAGGCTACCTGTCGTATGGTGGTCTTCAGTGCAGTAATGGAACTTCACGTCCCAACCTACGGAAACGAACAGCACGACAAGGGCCATCAAAAGGGAACCGATTTGCAGGATTTGTTTTTTCATGCCGCAAAATTACAAAAAGCAGTTGAAATTCAATTCAATTTTGTACTTTTGTCTCTTCAAAACCCACAACGATGGAAAATCCGAAATTTGTTATCGCCATCAACCGAGAGTTCGGTTCGGGTGGCAGTGAAATCGCCTACAAACTCGGCGAGTTGCTTGGCATCAATGTTTACGACAAGGCTATTCTCGAAACCATAACCTCCAAATTCAACCTGACCGTTGAGGAGATGCAGCGCATCAAAGCTACCAAGACCAGCTGGTGGAGCGATTTCTGCAGGTTCTACCAACAATTTGGTGCGGTTGGTCGGGGTGGATACACCGCTCAGGAAGACAAAGAAGTGACCTCGCAACAGATTTATCTAGCCGAAACACAAATTCTTCGCGACTTGGCTGCGCAGGAGTCATGTGTTATCATCGGCCGTTCAGGGTTCCATATATTCAGAGACCACCCCTATGCCATGAAGATTTTCATCACCGCCGACAAAAAGACTCGTGTGAAACGAGTGATGGAAAAATATGCTTTGGACGAAGACGCCGCCAGCAAGCGCATCGATAAAATTGACGATACCCGCGAAAACTATACAAAGATCGTCACCCACGTGTCGCGCTATGATGCCCGCAATTACGACTTTGTATTCAACGTCTCCCGGTTCTCCACTGATCTCGTGGCGCAATTTCTGGCTGAAAACATCAGGAAAATGTTTCCATACCTTGTTGTGAAATAATACTTGGAATTTGTCCATTTTCAAAGCAATCAAGCTGTTTGAATAATAAAGGACGGCATTTTAGTGAAATCATACACAAAACCATGGCAGACGGATATCTGGAAAAACGCTATGAAGAGGTCTTCGGCAAAGGCGCCAAGAAGACCGTGGTAAAGCACACTTCGATCGAAACGATAATGGAAAAGAACCGCAGTTATCGCGGTTATGACCAAAGCTTTGTGGTGAAGCGCGACATGCTGGAGCGCATCGTGGCGGTGAACACAAAGATTGCCTCGGCAAAGAACCAGCAGGTGCTTCGCTTCAAGTTGGTGACCAAAGAAACGGGGGCCGACCTCATCGTGCAAAACATGAAATTGGGTGGGTTGCTGCCCGAACTGCACCTCCCCTATCCTGGCACCGAGCCCGAGGCGTTTATCATCATTTGTAGCACCATTCCCGAAAACAAGTTTGTCGACATCGACCTCGGCATTGCCGCCCAAAGCATGCTACTGAAAGCCACCGAGATGGGCTTGAATGGCATCATGATTGGGGCCTTCAATAAGGCAAAGATTACAGAAGCCTTCAATTTGCCATACGAGCCGCTACTTATCTTGGCTATTGGAAAAGGCAATGAAAAAATCAAATTACAACCCGTGGATGCTGGCGATAAACTGGCGTATTATCGCGATGAAAATGGGGTACAATTCGTTCCCAAGATTAAATGGGAACAGTTGATTATTGAATAGGTTTGTAGGGCTGTCGACAGCCC
>Ga0247610_10000595_pt1 | contig 49749 bp, 33 predicted proteins | sample 174DNAGHGhighgp2_FD_193483 | JGI IMG/M metagenome (GOLD analysis project Ga0247610, IMG submission 193483) | Sheep rumen microbial communities from Palmerston North, Manawatu-Wanganui, New Zealand - 1742 DNA GHGhigh gp2 | ecosystem: Host-associated > Mammals > Digestive system > Stomach > Rumen...
GTTGCTTTTACAGCTTCCACACGTTCCAACACGTTGTTGCGAACATTCAGTTTTCCACGGTCGCGGTCAAAATTGTCGTTGGTGACACCCACAATCAAATAGTCGCCCAGCGCCTTAGCGCGCCGAAGCAGGTTGATATGCCCTTGATGGAGCAAGTCGTATGTGCCATAAGTTATTACTTTTTTCATTTTACACTTTTGAATCTATCATAATGAAATTAGTAAGATTTGTGTATACATTGATGTCACTTTTCCAAAGCCTGATAGGTCTTAAGCAGCTCCTCCCAGATATAGGCCCTTTCGTATCGCGCCACCACCATATCCCTTGCGTTGGCAGCCATTGCCACCACCTCCTTGGGATGCTCGATAAACCATTGCATCATATTGGCAAGGGCTTCTTTATCCTTGGGTGGTATGATTCGCCCGTTTTTACCTTCCTCGATGATCTCATTGCACCCATTGATGTCGGTAACGATGGCGGGCAACCCCATGGCGCCTGCCTCCATCACGACATTGGGGAACCCTTCCCTGTAACTAGGGAACACGAAGGCATCAGCCATCTTGAGGAAAGGCCTTACATCCATTTGTCCACCAACGTATTTGACAAACGGATGTTCCATAATCACCTTTTCGGCGTCATCGTCAAGCGGGTCGAGGTTTGACTCATGCACACCGACCAAAACCACCTTGAATCTCAAACCTTTCTCCGCTAACAAAGAAACGGAACGTGCAAGTTCGTTCATCCCTTTGTCTTTAACAATTCGTCCGATGAAAACGAAGACAAACTCACCCTCTCCCACTCCGGCATTTCGACGAAGTTCACTCTTGTTTTCCGCCAAGGCATCAGGTGAGAAATGCCGTGTGTCCACACCGTTGGAACTGCCATTTCCTATGACGCGCATCTTTCCCGGCTTGCACAACCCTTCTTCCTCCATGATTTTCATCATGGCAAAAGAGTTGGGAAACACCTGTGTGGCGCACGCGCTGGTGACTCTCTCCATCATATTGAGCACCTTCCTGCCAAGACCTTGATGCACGAGCAACGGCAACCCCGCAACGGTATGCAGCCGATGAGGAACTCCAGTAAGCTTCGCCGCCATCATTCCCAGGAGTCCCGCCTTAGGCGTATGTGTATGAACGATGAACGGTTTCTCCTTTCGAAACACCTTGATTAACTTAAAGAGAGTCTTCAAGTCGTTCCAAGGAGAGGGATGTCGCTTGATTTCCACTGCGATGCCCCTGATGTCACCCTGTTCATGGAGCATCAGCTGCATTTTACCATTGCCCTCAGAGCAGACAGCCACCACTTCATAATACTGGCTCATATATTTCAACTGCCCCCTGAGCAAATGACGCAACGATTCGGGAATCGCGGTCACCCTTATAAGTTTCTTCTTAGAGTCTTGTGATAAAGACGAATGCTTGTCTGCCATGGTTGCTATCCACAATAATTAAATACTTTGACTACCCATAAACCTTATCAATGTTCTATTTCAATGGAATCATCCCATAGAAACTCATGCATTTCTTTTCACATTCCACTGCAGAACAAGAGGGATACACATTGCTTGGTTGAATCAGAACTGCCAATGAAACCATCTGCCTGCCAACTGTATCGTGCCCGCAGAATCTGTTTGCAATCATCGGTTTTTGCAAATCCGTAAAGGCCAAGTCATCATAAATTGTGTGCAAAAGTACAAATGATTTCTTGAAGATGCAAATTATTCCTTAGTCAAGTTTCGCATTCGCTCTACTTTATGGAGTTAAAGGGGAGTTAAAGGGAAGTTAAAGGGAAGTTAAAGGGAAGTTAAAGGGGAGTTAAAGGGACGTATGCTCACGTGGTGCTTTTTTGGGGGTACCCCATGCCGTGGTGCTTTTGGGGAGGATGATGTACCCCATGCTATTTAGGAAACATTTTCACGCTTCATTTTCCCTTACTTGCAAAAGTTGAGACCCTTATTTATTAAGGTGGGGCACCATGCTCACCCTGAGCATTCATCCTCAGGGTGGTCAGAAAGGCCAACAAGCACATAACCCACGGCGTTGCCCTGGGCTGGGGGCTTATTGCCCCTTCTGGGCGTTATCGGAAGCATGCGGATAATCATTTCGCATGAAACCATCAAGGCCATTGAACCGTGTGGACACGTTCAATGGCCTTGAATGGATAAAGAGCGAAAATCTTACTTGTCGAGCAAGATGTTCATCATCTCCACGGCAGCTTTCGCCACAGAGGTGCCGGGTCCGAAGATGGCAGCCACGCCGGCCTTGTATAGGAAGTCGTAGTCCTGTGCGGGAATGACACCACCTGCAATCACCATGATGTCCTCACGACCCAGCTTGCGCAACTCTTCTATGAGTTGTGGAATCAAGGTCTTGTGTCCTGCAGCGAGAGACGATGCTCCCACGATGTGCACATCGTTCTCCACAGCCTCCCTGGCAGCCTCTGCCGGTGTCTGGAAGAGTGGTCCCATGTCCACGTCGAAGCCACAGTCGGCATACCCAGTGGCCACCACCTTGGCTCCACGGTCGTGGCCATCCTGCCCCATCTTTGCTACGAAGATACGTGGGCGACGGCCTTCCTTCTTGGCAAACTCCTCTGTCAACTCGCAGGCTTTCTCAAAGTCGGAGTCGTTTTTGCTTTCTGATGAATACACGCCTGAAATAGTTCTGATTATTGCTTTGTAACGTCCCACGATTTCCTCGCAGGCATCGCTGATCTCACCCAAGGTGCATCTGAGTTTTGCTGCCTTGACAGCCAGGTCGAGCAAGTTGTCCTTGCTCTTGCGTCCCTCGTTGAAGTCGCGCACGCAAGCCGTGATGGCCTTGAGCGCTTCCTGGCATGCAGCCTCGTCGCGGGAGCCACGCACCTCTGCCAACGACTCTTCCTGCTGCTTGCGCACGGCGGTGTTGTCCACCTCGAGGATGTCGATGGGGTCTTCGTGGTCCAGACGATACTTGTTGGTGCCGACGATGGTCTGCACACCGGAGTCGATGCGAGCCTGTGTGCGGGCTGCAGCCTCCTCGATACGCATCTTGGGAAGTCCGGTCTCGATGGCCTTGGCCATGCCACCCAGTTTCTCAATCTCCTGGATGTGCTCCCATGCCTTGTGAACCAATTCGTTGGTGAGTGTCTCGACGTAGTAGGAACCCGCCCACGGGTCGATTTGCTTGCACACCTTGGTCTCGTTCTGAATGTAGATCTGGGTGTTGCGGGCAATGCGGGCAGAGAAGTCGGTAGGCAGTGCGATGGCCTCGTCAAGGGCGTTGGTGTGCAACGACTGTGTATGTCCAAGCACGGCAGCCATGGCCTCGATGCAGGTACGTCCCACATTATTAAATGGATCCTGCTCAGTGAGCGACCATCCCGATGTCTGGGAGTGGGTGCGAAGTGCCAGCGACTTGGGATTCTTTGCGCCGAAGCTCTTCACTATCTTTGCCCAAAGGAGGCGTCCGGCACGCATCTTTGCAATCTCCATGAAGTGGTTCATGCCGATGGCCCAGAAGAACGACAATCGTGGTGCGAAAGCATCGACATCGATGCCGGCATTCACGCCGGTGCGGATGTAGTCCATGCCATCTGCCAAGGTGTAAGCCAACTCGATGTCGGCAGTGGCACCCGCCTCCTGCATGTGATAGCCGGAGATGGAGATGGAGTTGAACTTCGGCATCTTCTGAGAGGTGAACTCGAAGATGTCGGCGATGATCTTCATCGAGAATGCAGGAGGATATATATAGGTGTTGCGGACCATGAACTCCTTGAGAATGTCGTTCTGGATGGTTCCCGCCATTTCCTCCAACTTGGCCCCTTGCTCCAATCCAGCCACGATGTAGAAAGCGAGGATGGGCAACACGGCTCCGTTCATCGTCATCGACACCGACATCTTGTTGAGGGGGATGCCAGAGAAGAGCACCTTCATGTTCTCCTCATTGCAGATGGAAACACCGGCTTTTCCCACATCGCCCACGACACGGGCGTTGTCGGGGTCGTAACCACGGTGAGTGGGGAGGTCGAAAGCCACAGACAAGCCCTTCTGTCCGGAAGCGAGGTTTCGGCGATAGAAAGCGTTTGACTCCTCTGCGGTGGAGAATCCTGCATATTGGCGGATGGTCCAAGGGCGGAAGGGATACATCATGGAATAGGGCCCACGAAGGTAAGGCGGTATGCCTGCAGCGAAGTCGAGATGCTCCATCCCTTCAAGGTCCTCCTTGGTATAAACTGGTTTCACCTCTATATGCTCAGGTGTCTTCCAATTGTAGTCAATGCCGTTGGCAGCCTGCCACTCAGCACCATTTTGCGGCTGAATGCCAGCATATATATCAATGTCTTTAAAATTCTTTCTCATGACTTTCGGCTATTTTAAATTCCCAACTTGGCATTATATTCCTTAAGCGTGTCAAGCACGTTGCAACGCACATGGACGAAGTTCTCGATTCCTGCGGCCTTGAGGTCCTCCATGCAGGCAGGAGCACCTGCCACCACGAACATGGCACGTCCGTCAAGATACTTGAATGCGGGGATGGCATACTCGGCATATTCGTCATCGCTGGAGCAAATCACCACGATGTCGGCACCTGCCTCGAGAGCGGCATCCACACCTTCTTCCACAGTCTTGAAGCCCAAATTGTCAATCACCTTGTAACCAGCACAGGCGAGGAAATTGCATGAGAACTGAGCCCGCGCCTGACGCATGGCCAGGTTGCCGATGGTGAGCATAAACGCCACTGGCACACGTGTGTTCTCCGTGTGGATGCGCAAATCCTCGAAATCGGCGGCAAGCCTTGTCGAACTCACCGACTTGAACTCACCCTCTTCCTTTGCCGCACATCCGCAACATTCCTTGCGAGGCGTCTTCCCGTCGGACTTCTCTGTGAAGTTGGGGAATTGGTTGGTGCCAAGGATGAACTCCTTGCGCTTGGCAGCGTCGGCATGGCGCTTGTCGTTGGTGGCATTGATGACATCTTGAATCTTACCGGCCTTTGCAGCCTCGAGGAATCCGCCATCCTCCTCCACCTGCAGGAAGATTTTCCAAGCCTCCACGGCCAGGCTGTTGGTGAGATGCTCGATGTAATAGGAGCCGGCTCCCGGGTCGACGACCTGTCCGAAATGGCTTTCTTCCTTGAGGAGGAGCTGCTGGTTGCGTGCGATACGCTCCGAGAAATCATTAGGTTGCTCATAAGGCAGGTCAAATGGTGTGACCACAAGCGAGTGGATGCCTCCAAGTGTGGCACTCATGGCCTCAGTCTGTGAACGCAGCAAATTGACATAACTGTCGAAGAGGGTTTGGTTGTATTCCGATGTGATGGCGTTGACAACCATCTTGCAAGCGCAGTCGCATTTCGGCTCATACTGCTTCACAATCTGAGCCCACAGCATACGTGCTGCACGGAACTTTGCCAGCTCCATGAAATAGTTCTCGCTCACACCCATATTGAACTTGACCTTCTTGGCGGCGAGGTCGATGTCGACACCTGCATCCGTGAGTTGCTGCAAGTATTCGTTGCCCCAAGCCAAGGCATAGCCCAATTCCTGTACGATGTATGCACCGGCATTGTTGAGTGCCACGGAGTTGACGGTGATGCACCTGAAATGAGGATAGTCCTTGAGCACCTCCACGATTTTGGGAGCGTCCTCAAGCACTTTCAGGACGTTCTTTCCCTTGACCACCAGTTTCTCGATTGGGTCGAAATCGATGCTGCCCACGAGTTTCTCCTTGTCGTAGCCTTTCTCCTCGAAATAGGCCTTGAGAATGTTCACCAATTCCAAGGTGTGAGCCTTGCAAGTGCAGAAATTCACTTCAACGCACTCGCAGAGGATTCCGGAAAGCAAGGTGTCGACGAATGCGGCGTCGACCTTGTCTCCTGGAATGCAGAATCCGAGCGAGTCGACGCCCTTGTTGAGGATGTCGAGCGCCTTTTCATTGGCCTTCTGCGCGTCATCGGCGAAGATGTCCTGCCTTACATACCATGTGTTGTCGTCCTTGTGGTTACCCCTGACAAATGGGAATTCGCCAGGGAGCGACTCGGGTGTCTTGAGTTTCAACACGTCTTCCCTGCGATAGAAAGGTTGGACGTTGAATCCCTCATTGGTTCTCCACACAAGTTTCTTGTTGAAATCAGCCCCTTTCAGGTCAACCTGGATCTTGTCGAGCCATTCTTGTGTTGTAGGAGCTTGAAACTCGGTGAAGAGTTTTTCCTTGTTGTTTGACATAGCGAAATGTTTAAAATATAAGTTTTACGAAAAATCAAGATGATGTTTCCATGAATAACATGCAAAGTTACTCTTTTTTCTTGAGTTGGAGAAAGGAATTTGGAAGAAAATGATGTTTTCATGCAAAAATTTGCATTTATGGCATATTATACGTACTTTTGCACCCAATTTTAAAAAGAACAAGAGAATGAAATTGTTTCAAATACTCAAAAAGGCGTGTGCATTCATTGCCACACCTGTGAAAAAGGAATTAGTCTTCTTTTCCATCTTTTTCATCTTCATTTCAGCGACCCTTCTCACCAATCTTGTTCGTTCCATCTTCGAGGGCAGTTTTTTTGAAGACATCCACTTGATTGCCAAGGGTCTTTCATGGTCGGTTTTCATAGCATACCTTTTCACCTGCTTAGTGGCATTGACCAAAAGCCGCATCGTCAAATATTTGTCATATGCTTTTTTGATAACATTGTTTTCTGTCAACATATTTCTCAGGCTTACTTTCGGTCTTACTCTTTCCCCACTCATCATCTTGATGATTGGCGAGACCAATGCATCGGAGGCTTCTGAGTTTGCCAGTACATTTTTGCTTGGGAAAAGTGCATATATAACGTATTTTGTTGTAATATTGTTGATTGCATTGTTGTTTTTCGAGAAAAGGTTGAATGTTTTTCTTCATCGTTTGCCTTGCAAAAAATACATTTCCTCCATAGGAGTCACACTGCTTTCAATCATGCTTCTAGGAGGTGCCATTCAGATAGGGAAATTAATAAAATTATACCAATGCGACTCCATCAACGATTTGGCAGAATGGAGCATTGAAAACAATCCATTGCTCATAGATTATGTTACTGGCAGCCTGTATGCCATCAAAGGGCCATTGGCAGCAGAAAAAGAGAATGAGAAAGCCATCATCTCTTGCAAGGAAGCCCAAAAGCAAAAGCACACGTTGGTCAACGACAGCATTCCCGGTGTGACCTTGGTTTACATCTTGGGGGAATCGTACATCAAGTACCACTCCAGCCTCTATGGCTACCCTCATAAGACCACCCCCGTATTTGAGAGGGAAAAGGAACGAGGCAACTTGTTTGCATTCAACGATGTCGTAGCCTGTTCGAACGCCACGACAGTTGTGGCAAAAAACACATTCAGCCTCAACTGCATCGCCGATGGGGAAAAATGGTATGACAAGCCTTTCTTTCCCGTCATTTTCAAACAAGCCGGCTTCGACGTGTCCATGTATGACAACCAGGCAGACTTTGACTTGAATGCCGACTTCACGTTCTCACTCAATTCGTTCCTTTACAACAAGGAAATCATTCCATTGGCTTACGACTATCTGTGTCCCAACACATACAAATACGACGAGGAAATGATCGACGCATTTCTGAAAAGATTCAAGTCTGACGGAAAGAACGCCTTGGTCATCCTTCATCTCATGGGGCAACATATCCAGACCAAGGAACGCTACCCCCTCACTCCTGAAAACATTCATTTTACTCGTGACAGCATTCACCGCAACGAGCCGTATATGAACGATTACAAGCGTTTCCTCATCGCCAGTTACGACAACGCCACTTATTACAACGACCGGATCATAGGCAAGATTTTCGAGCGGTTGAAAGACGAGAACGCCGTGGTGGTGTATTTCGCCGACCATGGCGACGAGGTGTACGATTACCGCGACAGTGAAGGAAGGAATGACGGAGATGACTATGCCAGCATTCTGAAGTACCAATTCGATGTGCCTATGATCATCTGGTGTTCCGACTCTTACAAAGCTCTTCACCCAGAACTGGTGACAGCCATAGGCGATGCCACAGACAAGCCTTACCTCCCCGATGTCATCGGCCATTCCCTGTTCCGACTTGCAGGAATCCAAACGCCATATTACATAGAAGACCGCGACGTCACGAGTCCTCATTACAAACCAAGGAAGCGAATTGCTGTTTCGACAGCCAGAGAATACGACTACGATGCCATTGTCAAGAAAAAGAAAAAATAGGCACTTGATTCCTTCCTTGCATAAGATAGAAAAAGCATTTTTTAGACAAAAAATGATATCAAGTTCACTTTTTTTTCTTATCTTTGCACTCATAAAATGCCGTGATTGCCTTTAGGCAGGCAATTTTCGCATATGAAAGTAATGTCTAATTTGCACAACATCAACAAAATGGATAGAGTTTACCTTTGTCTTGCACATATGAGCGGCAACGAGATGAAATACATCAAAGAGGCGTTCGACACCAACTGGGTAGTCCCTCTTGGTCCAAATGTGGATGCTTTTGAGGCTGAATTGGAAAAATTTGCTGGAGAGGGAAAGAAAGTCGTGGCCCTTGCCTCCGGGACCGCCGCCGTGCATCTTGCCATGGTGGCATTGGGGATTGGTAAAGGTGACGAGGTGATCTGCCAAAGCTTCACTTTCGCGGCATCATGCAACCCCGCCCTCTACCTTGGAGCCACCCCGGTGTTCGTCGGTTCCGAAGACAAGACATGGAACATCGACCCCAACAAGTTGGAGGATGCCATCAAGCATCGGATGCAAACGACCGGCAAAAAGCCCAAGGCCATCGTTCCGGTATACATGTATGGAATGCCCGCCTACATTGATGACTTGATGGAAATAGCCAATCGTTATGACATTCCAGTCATCGAGGACTCTGCCGAGGCCTTCGGTTCGCTATACAAAGGACGGATGACAGGCACTTTCGGCCGTTTCGGCATCATGAGTTTCAATGGCAACAAGATGATCACCACCTCCGGAGGTGGCGCACTGATATGTCCCGATGAGGCGACCAAGAAAAAAGTGATGTACTATGCCACCCAGGCAAGGGAGCCCAAACCCTATTACCTCCACACGGAAGTGGGTTTCAATTATCGCATGAGCAATGTCTGCGCCGGCATAGGGCGAGGCCAGATGACCATTATTGACGACCATCTGGCCCACCACCGCAGAATAGCTAGGATGTATGCCGATGCCTTCGCCGGGCATGATGTCATAAAGATGCATTTAGAGCCTGAGAGCTACATGAATCCAAACTACTGGCTGAGCACCATCACTTTTGAAACACCCGACAGCCAGCGTCCCTATGCCCCGGGCGAAGAAATCGAGCCATGCGGCATCGTTATGAAAGCCATGGACGCATTGGCAGCCCAAGGTATCGAGAGCAGGCCTTTATGGCGCCCCATGCATACACAGCCACTTTACAAAGACGCGCCTGCATTTGTAGATGGCACATGCGAGCGACTCTTCAGGAAAGGACTTTGCCTGCCTTCCGGCCCATGCGTCACCGACAACGACGTGGAGCGAGTGATTGCCATTCTGAAAGACTGTGTGGAAAAATGAACAAACATCTATCAGCATTCATTTCCGACCTCAAGAAGCCTTATAACAAAATTCTTGACTGGTATTTCACCAAGAAAGCCCTACCCTATTGGACCGTATTGGCAATCGACTGCCTAATCTGTTATATTTCAGGACTTTTTGTGCTCTTGCTATTCACCAGTTCAAGTTCTCTCCTTGAGCATTTCGGAGCGGCATCACGCACCATCCTGATATACATGGTGTTCAATCTGATTGGATTCAGGGTGTTCCGCACCTATTCCGGCGTGGTGAGATATTCTTCCTTTGTCGACCTCCGGCATGTGTTCTATGCCATGTTGTTGTCTTGCGTGATAGCAGAAATCATGCATTTCCCCATCGCATGGCTGCATGTGGGATTCAAGGATATTTTCCACAGAGGCCTGTTCGTCCCCTTGAAAGGAAGGCAAATCCTCGCCATGTACACCCTGGCCATGATCCTCATGTGGATATGGCGAGTATGGGTGAAAACCATTTTCGATGTCTCATACAAGCGAGAAAAAGCCCAAAGAACCCTTATCTACGGCGTGGGTGACGGAGGCGTTGGACTAGCCAAGAACATACGTAACCAAAAAGACGCCAACTACTTATTCCGAGGCTTTCTCACCAGTGACAAGGACTACAAGGGAAAACTGTTGATGGGTGAGAAAGTGTATATCATCAACAACAACCTGCAGAACATACTCGAAGAAAACCGCATACAAGTGGTGCTTGTATCACCCTTGCAAACGACAAGGTTTCGCAAAGATAAGGAACTGCAAAAAGTCCTCATCGACCTTGGCATCAAGATTTTCATGGTGGAGGGGACCAAGGAGTGGACCAAAGATTCCGACTTCTCCAACGTCCAGCTTAAGGCCATCAGCGTGGAAGACCTGCTTCCCCGTGATGAGATACAAGTGGACTTGGTGAAGGTGGGCCAGATGCTGACAGGAAAGAAGATACTCGTGACCGGTTCTGCAGGCTCCATCGGTTCGGAAATAGTAAGGCAAATCTGCACCTACCATCCTGCCGAGATGATGCTGATAGACTCGGCGGAAACTCCTCAGCACGATATCCGACTGATGATGCAGAAAGAATGGCCGAACATCAAGACCCACACCGTGGTGGCCTCCATCTCCAATGCCCCTCGAATGGATTACATCTTCCAGCAGTTCCACCCCGACTATGTGTTCCATGCCGCGGCCTACAAGCACGTGCCGATGATGGAAGACAACCCCAGCGAAAGTGTCCAGAACAACATATACGGGACCATGGTCATTGCCGACTTGAGCGTCAAATACGGCGTGAAGAAATTCGTCATGCTCTCCACCGACAAAGCCGTCAACCCCACCAATGTGATGGGATGCTCCAAACGAATCTGTGAAATCTATGTGCAAAGTCTGGACAAAGCCATCAAGGAAGGCGAGGTGAAAGGAGTGACACAATTTGTGACCACGCGTTTTGGAAATGTGTTGGGCTCCAACGGTTCCGTCATCCCCTTGTTTGAAAAGCAAATCAAGGCGGGAGGGCCTGTCACCGTCACCGATGAGCGCATCATCCGATTCTTCATGCTCATCCCCGAGGCATGCAAGTTGGTGCTTGAAGCAGGAACCCACGGGAAAGGTGGTGAAATCTTCGTCTTTGACATGGGTGAACCAGTCAAGATTTCAGAATTGGCAAAAAACATGATAAAATTGAGTGGAGCAAAGAACGTAGAGATCAAATACACAGGTCTCCGTCCGGGCGAAAAGCTCTACGAGGAATTGCTGTCCACGGAAGAGAACACCAAGCCCAGTTTCCATGAAAAAATCAGAATTGCCGAGGTGCGGGAATACGACTATTCCAGTGTAAAGAAAGAGATAGAGCAACTGATTTCCATCGCCGACACTTTCAACGACATGCAAATAGTGGCAAAGATGAAAGAGATAGTGCCGGAATACAAATCCAACAATTCCATCTATCAGCAACTCGACCAATGACACCTTCACGTACGCTTCTTTTCCTCCTGTCGATAATCATCACTTTGGCCTCATGCAAAGGGAAAAGAAGCACAACGCAGACAGGCTTGGCTGGCGACACCATCCAATTGAAATACGCCCAACTGCTGCATATCGTCAAACACGACGGTTACACCATCGTTTCCATCGACAACCCTTGGAAAGAAGGCAAGACGCTTCACAATTATGTCATTGTGAATAAAGACGCCCCTCTCCCATCGCCCATGCCAGAAGGAACGTTGGTGCGTGTCCCCACGGAGAAGAACATCGTTTTCAACACCTCCCACTGTCAACTCATGGGATGGCTTGGCGCTGAGTCCCAGCTTGCCGGAGTGGCCGACTTGAAATACATTCTCGTACCTTTTGTGAAGGAAGGTGTCGCAGAAGGAAGGATAGCAGACTGTGGCAATGGCATGAGTCCCATCATAGAGAAGATTGTAGACCTGAAGCCCGACTTGCTCATGCTCTCACCTTTTGAGAATTCCGGTGGTTACGGTCGCTTGGAAGGGATAGGCATCCCTTTGTTGGAATGTGCCGATTACATGGAACATTCCGCCTTGGCGCGTGCCGAGTGGATGAAATTCTATGGCCTTCTGCTGGGAAAAGAACGTCAAGCCGACTCACTCTTCCACCTCGTGGATTCCAGCTACCACGCCTTGAAATCCACCGCCCAGAAAGCCAATGGCAGCCCTTTCATCATTACGGAGAAACTCACGGGGTCGACGTGGTACGTGCCAGGGGGCAAAAGCACGGTCAGCGGCATCATCTCCGACGCCAACGGCAAGTATGCATGGAGCAATGACACACACGCCGGAAGTCTTCCCATGACATTTGAAACCGTACTCGACAAAGCAGGTGGGGCAGACGTGTGGATATTCAATCATTTCGGTTCGGGCAGGCTTACTTATGAGCAACTTGCTTCAGAATATTCTGGATACAAGGAAATGAAGGCTTTCAAGCAGCATCACACATGGTATGTGGACACACAAAGCGTGCCCTATTTTGAAGAAGTGCCTTTCAGGCCAGACTTTCTCTTGCGCGACTACATCACCCTGTTGCACCCAGAATTAGGGTTGGGGGCACCCAAATATTACTCTCCCGTAGTGGAATAAACCAATTCTGTCTTAACAATGAAAGGTGTGAGATATTGCCTCTTTGCAACCTTTGCGGCAGTTGTCCTATTCTTGCTCAACCTGCTTTGCGGCTCCATCCACATCCCAGTCAAGGAGGTGTTTCACATCCTGTCAGGCGGAGAGACGACGCACGACTCATGGCGATTCATCATCCTTGAGAGCCGTCTGCCACAAGCCATCACCGCAACCCTCTGCGGTGGTGCTTTGGCGGCCAGCGGACTGATGTTGCAAACAGCATTCAAGAACCCCCTGGCAGGTCCTTCCATCTTCGGCATCAGCGGTGGCGCCGGGCTGGGCGTCGCACTCGTCATGTTGCTCTTGGGTGGTTCACTGAATGCAGGGACTTTCGAAGCCACAGGGTTCACCGCCATTCTCTCTGGAGCGTTCATCGGCGCAATGGCAGTCACCACCGTCATCTTCATCTTCTCGTCCATAGTTCGCAACAATGTGATGCTCCTCATCATCGGCGTGATGATAGGATTCATTTCATCTTCTGTCATATCTCTGCTCAACTTCTTCGCCACAGAGGAGGGCGTCAAGTCGTATGCCGTATGGGGAATGGGAAACTTCGGAGGTGTCACCATGGACATCATGCCCGTATTCTTCATCACAACGACAACAGGGTTGGTGGCATCCCTCATGCTCATCAAACCCCTTAACGCCTTGCTTTTGGGTGAGCAATATGCAGAAAACCTTGGCATCAATACGGTGAGAGTGCGCAACTGGCTGTTGGTGGTGACAGGTTTTCTCACGGCCATCGCCACCGCCTTTTGCGGTCCTGTGTCATTCATAGGCCTTGCGGTCCCACACATCACCCGTATGATGCTCATGACAGAGAATCACCGGCAATTGCTGCCGGGCACCATCCTTACCGGGGCTGTAGTGGCCTTGCTCTGCAACTTGCTCTGCTATCTGCCGGGAGAGGGCGGAATCATTCCCCTCAATGCCATCACGCCTCTCATCGGAGCGCCAGTCATCATATATGTGATTGTCAAGCGGATGGCTTAACCATGAAGACTGCCAGCAAAACGGCCGGACACCTGTGTGACCGGCCGTGAGTAGAGGAATGCAAGCTATTTCTTGTGCGCGCGCTCGAAATGATTGACCCATAGGTCGAAAGCCTTCAAGAATTTCTTCTTCAAACGCGAATAGCGGGTGTCAACCCAGTCGCGACGACGCCCCAGCTTCTTGGCAAGAGACTCTGGCGAGGTGCCTTTGCAGCGCTCGAGAATGACACAGATATCGGTCTCGCTCCACTTGAGGAAGTGTACGAATTTGCTCAAGAACACCCCGGCTTCACTTTCCACTTCTGCATCGGAGAGCCACACGCCCACCACGTCGCCGATGGGATTGTCCAAGGAGTTGTCCACACATTGTTCCTCCATCAAGCGTTCGTAGTCTGGATGCCAAACCACGCATCGTGGAGACTTCTCCGTGATGAGGATGCCCTCGTAGTCTTCCTCCGACTCAATAAGGATGGTTTTTAGATGATTCTCAGCCCGATGGCGCAAAGACTTGTATTCTTTCTCATCTGCCAGATGCATCTTCTTGATGATTTCGTCGGTTTTTTTCCTGTTCACGTAAATATGTTTAAGCATCTCGTAGTGCTCGCCTTTCGGCATCAACACGTCAAGATACATCTCCCAGTCTTCAGGAGAAACCTTGTTGGCAAGCAGCCGCGTGTTGCCGGGAGTGAGTTTGCGTTTTGTCTTGAAATATCCGATTTCCTCGGCCTTCTTGATCATCAAGTTGTAGGCGACCTTGAAAAGCCATGTGAAGAAGCCATATTCTTCCCTATAGGTGTCAAGGTTGTGCCATGTGCCACCGTCCCACAGTTTCACATAGAGGAAGGTGCCGATGTCTTCATATGAATAGACATCGCAACCATAACTTCTCTTCAAGCATGAAATGATGATTTTGCAAATTGGGCCGATGTTGTAACAGTCGTCCCTGTAATCGTAAAAGAAGTAATTGACAAAATTCTTGTCGTTCTTGATCTTGTCAATCAGGTATCTTGCCTCCAACACATAAGAAGCAAACTTTTTTCTTTTCGTAGGTAAGTTTGGTCTGGTCATAGGTGTAAGTTTGGCGGTTTAAACATACATAAGATAAAATCCGAAGTTCACTCATTCCTGTGAATCATCCGGAACATTTAGTAAGAGTTTTTTGTCGGGAGCTCCTTGCAAAGAGGTGTAGTCCCTTTCATTCGTTTTGTTCCTGTGCCCTTACAGGCCTTTTTCTGTCGATGTTTTCAGATGTTTCGTCGTCGATTTCTTCTTTAATCCTTTTTCCACATTTTATTAATACTACCCTGGATGCTTGATTGCTTCCACCAATGCCCCAATGCTCCCACCAAAGGTGATGAAATCCTATGGCGATTCCGCCATTGTCAGCCCTCACAGGAACGTTAGGCTTCTCACCAAAGATGAATGACTTGAAGCATATGGTGATTCTACTTTTACCTTAATGTTTGTCAGGTGAATCCAATCATTACTTTTCCAATCAAAGACTCATACATTTCGCAATCAAGACCCAGCTCTTTCCATTTTTCACTGGAATCAATTTTCACACATTCTTTGATGCAAAAATATACATTAATTTTTGTTTCACAAAACACTTTCAAGGATAATTAATATTATTTTGCAGAGGAGACCGGAAATGTTAAAATCCACTAATCGCGTGAAAATATCAACAACAATAATGAGATTGTTTCGTGCAAAATACTTAACTTTGCACAAGTTTTTCAAAAACATATGGATTTTCACCTCTTGAAAGTCTGTTATTCAAATCAACATTACATTTTATCATGTACAGCAAAGACGATTTATTATCGAAAGGCATACCCGAATTGGTGGGCATTGCCAATGAATTAGGTGCAGAGTACAAATCAAACGACAGTCAGGAAACACTGATATATTCTATTCTCGACAAACAAGCCGAGATTGAAGGAATGAAAAGTAGTGCGGCCACCAAGCGCAAACGCGTACGTATTGTAAAGAAAGACACCGACCGCGTATACACCGTGAACGGGAAGGAGGGTGAGAATTTCGACCTGAAGAAAAACAAGCCCGCCGAACAGCCCCTGCCGCTCTTCACTGACGAGCCTCCCGTTGTTCCACAAGAAGCAGTCACGCCTCCGGAAGAGCCCAAACCTGCCCCGAAGAAAAGAGGCCGCAAGTCGAAAGCAGAGAAAGAAGCGATGGAGGCCGAGGCCCGCGCTGCTGAAGAAGCCGCACGAAAGGCTGCTGAAGAAGCCGCACGAAAGGCTGAAGAAGAAGCCGCACGAAAGGCTGAAGAAGAGGCCGCCCTAAAGGCTGAAGAAGAGGCCGAAGAAATGGATGCTCCACAACAACCCGCCGAGCCCCTCTCTTCAGATATTGGTGAGGGACCTGCAGAAGAGTTCAGCGTTCCGGAGGCTGCATCGTTTGGCAACGACGAGAGTTCCACCGAGGAGAGAGCCAACCTCTTGGCGCAACTCCAAGCAAAGGTGAGAGCCCATAATGAAGCCCAGGAAGAGAAGGCCCAAGCGCTCTTGGATGGTTTGTGGGAAGACGACCCCGGCGACGGAACCGATTTCATTCCCGTTGTGGACCTACCTATCGAAGACCAAGGCGCCCTGCCCAACTATGACATCTTCGACAACCCCACCACACCCATTCCAACATCCAGCCAGTTGGGTTCAAGGACATTCCAGTCTGGCAAGGAAAACGCCAACGCCTATGATTTCGACAATATCGTAAAGGCCAACGGCGTGCTCGAGATCATGCCCGACGGATACGGTTTCCTCCGTTCCAGCGATTACAACTACCTTTCCTCACCAGATGACGTTTATGTCTCCAGCCAGCAAATCAAGCATTATGGCCTGAAGACGGGCGACGTGGTGGAATGCAGCGTACGTCCTCCCCATGACGGAGAAAAATATTTCCCGCTCACCGGCATCAACAAGATCAATGGAAGAGAACCAGGCGAGATACGCGACCGCATTCCGTTCGAGCATCTGACCCCGCTTTTCCCAGACGAGAAATATGAACTCTGCGGCGACCGTATGACAACCAATTTGTCAACACGTGTGGTGGATTTGTTCTCGCCGATAGGAAAAGGCCAAAGGGCACTGATAGTGGCACAGCCGAAAACCGGCAAGACCATCCTCCTGAAAGACATTGCCAACGCCATAGCAGCCAACCATCCGGAAGCATACCTCATGATACTACTTATCGACGAGCGACCGGAAGAAGTGACCGACATGGCACGCACCGTCAATGCAGAGGTGATAGCATCCACTTTCGACGAGCCTGCCGAGCGCCACGTGAAAATCGCGGGCATAGTGCTTGAAAAAGCCAAACGAATGGTGGAATGCGGACACGATGTCGTCATTTTCCTTGACAGCATCACAAGGCTCGCCCGAGCTTACAACACCGTCTCGCCAGCCAGTGGCAAAGTGCTCACCGGAGGTGTCGACGCCAATGCCCTCCAAAAGCCAAAGAGGTTCTTCGGAGCAGCACGCAACATAGAGAAAGGCGGCTCGCTCACCATCATCGCCACGGCACTCATCGACACCGGTTCCAAGATGGACGAAGTCATCTTCGAAGAATTCAAGGGCACAGGAAACATGGAGCTGCAACTTGACCGCACACTTTCCAACAAGCGCATCTTCCCATCTGTCAACCTTGTTGCTTCAAGCACACGTCGCGATGACTTGCTTCATGACAAGACCACGCTCGACCGCATGTGGATACTCAGGAAATACCTGTCGGACATGAACCCTGTCGAGGCAATGAACACCATTCACGACAGAATGCTCAACACCCGCAACAACGAAGAATTCCTGCTCACCATGAACTCATAAGGCGCGTTTCTCCCATGAGACACTTGCTTACATATTTGTTCTGCCTCCTGCTCATTGCCTGTGGCTCATCCACCCACGAAGAGAGTGAAAAACGAAGGCAGGCGAAAGCCGAGGACATGAAGCGCGACTCCCTTGCCTTCAAAATTGCTGTCACGCCCACCCTCGACTGCCTACCTTTCTTCCTTGCCAAGGAACAGGGAATTTTCGACACCTTGGGGGTTGACGTGAGCCTCAAATGCAAGGACGCCCAGATGGACTGTGACGAAGCCATGCGTTCAGGGCAAATAGAATGCATGGTAAGCGACCTGATGCGGACGGAACGTCTTCGCAAAGAAGGAGTACAGCTGCAATACCTTGGGGCCACCAACGCATATTGGCAGATGATAGGCAACAGGAAGGCCCGCATCATGGACATCAAGAGCCTGGGTGACAAGATGGTGGCCATGTCAAGGTATTCAGCCACCGACTACCTGGCCACCCTGGGCATAGACAGCGTAAAACCATCAAATCCAGTCTTCCGCATCCAAGTGAATGATGTCCGTGTGCGCCTTATGATGTTGCTCAACAACGAAATGGACGCTGTCATGCTTCCCGAGCCACAAGCCTCATGGGCAAGGCACAACAACCATCCCGTGCTGATGGACTCGCGAGACAAGGACATACGGTTGGGGGTGATTGCAGCCAACAGCCGCAGAACAGCCGACACCAGAAGGCAGCAACAATTGTCTCTCCTCATCAAGGGTTATGAAATGGCATGTGACTCTCTCAACGAAAAAGGCTTGGAGCACTATGCCTTCATCATCAAGAAATACTGTCGTGCGAACGACGCCACTGTGAAAGCGCTGCCCCGCATTACATTCCCACACCTTGCACAACCCCGCCAAAAAGACATCGACCGCACCAAAGGTGTGATTTGGCGAACGAGTTGAACATCCATAACTCCCACACCATGGACAAGAAGGCCATTTACAACACCAAGAAACAGCTTATCAACAAGAACCTTGGCGGCGCACTCGACGCAATCAGTCCACTGCTTAATCTTCATGCGTACGCCGGCTTGCATGAGCGCATCAGCACCATCCGTGACGACTACCAACGCATGTTGTCCTATATGAGGCTCGGCTACCCTGACCCAAGCCGCAACCAACTCTACCTCTCACTGCTTAGGAAACTCGACAGGATTACCAACGATGCCGCTTTGCTGCAACGCACGCAAGACATGCGCAACAGTTTCGGAAGCACACCCGGGCTCTCACACACCGCCATTGCCGAGCAACTGCAAGACTACGTGAGTGAAAAGGCTCTCGATAGCCTGGGGATGTCCTCCCGTGAAAGCAAGTCCATCCACGCCGAACACCACAAGTTCATTTCGAACCTCTTCAACAGCATATGCTACAGTGGGCAGTGGCATCGTGACGACATGGACTTTTACAATTCGCTTTTGTTGTCACCCACCATAGACAGCATTGACAGCGCACTTATCGTGAGCGCCATCACACTCTCTTCCATCACTTATTTCGACATCAGGAAATACTCCACACTGGCACATGTCTATCAACATGCATCAGACGAGAGATTACGCCAACGCGCACTGGTGGGATGGGCGCTGACCACCACACGAACCCACAATTTCTACCCGGAAGCACGGGAAATCATGGAAGCGATGACGAGTGATAGCGATACGACTCGTCAACTTCTGGAATTGCAGATGCAGATGTTCTTCTGCATGAATGCCGAACGGGACAACGACGAAATAGCGCGCGACATCATCCCAAACCTGATGAAAAACAAAGGCTTTGAAATCACCAGGCATGGCATTGTGGAAAAAGAAGACGACCCTATGCAAGACATTCTCGACCCCGACGCGTCCGACAAGTCGATGGAAGAGATGGAACGCAGCTTCGAGCGAATGGCGGAGATGCAACGGAGCGGCAGCGACGTATATTTCGGTGGTTTCAGACAAATGAAACGCTTTCCTTTCTTTTACACCTTGTGCAACTGGTTCCACCCTTTCCATATCGACCATCCCGGCATCTCGCAAACCAAGGAGAAGATGGGTGACAGCAAATTCCTTGAGATGTTGATGAAGAACGGCCCCTTCTGCGACAGCGACAAATATTCGTTCGCCATTGCTATCAACAGCGTGGTGGACAAACTTCCGGAAAGCATGAAAAATGCAATCAACGAGGGGGCTTCTTTCGGCCCCATGGCCACGGAAGAAATGCTATCCTCCTCAACAAACATCCGGTTGATGTACCTGCAAGACCTCTATAGGTTTTTCCGCATATGCGACAAACGTACGGATTTCTATAATCCTTTCGGTGGTGAAAACAGCCAAAACGCCTTGTTTTATGCCTATGCCATATATGATGGAGCACTTCCGAAAGATGACATTCTAAAATTAGGCAATTTCCTGTTGAAACGGAAACAGTTGGATTCCTTGGAGCGACTGCTGGCATGCACACCCTCCCTGGCCCAATCCCCACACCATGATTTCCTACTTGCCCACTGTGAAATGAGCAAAGGAAATTATGCCAATGCATTACGTCTTTTCGAGTCGACCGTGTCGTCCCTTCCCGAAAACAAACGTGCACTCTCTGCCATGGGGCGTGCCGCCATGCTTGCTGAAGACTACAGCCAAGCAGAGAAATGCTATAAACAGCTCACCTGCCTCGCCCCAGACAACAACAACCATGCGCTCAACCTCGCCATCGCACTTATCAAGAACGGCAAAGCCCAGGAAGCCACTCCGTTGCTCTTCAAACTCAACTATGAGGCTCCGAACAACCCGAACACCCAGCGCACCTTGGCATGGGCATTGCTGGCGTGTAAGAAAACAGAACAAGCCATACAGGAATACAAGCGATTGCTCAGTTCCGGAAAAGACAAGGCTGAAGACCATCTCAACTTGGGCTACTGCCATTGGGCGAATGGCAACTTGAAGGAAGCCATCGCGTGTTTCACTCAATTCGTCGAAATGGGAAAAGGCATCTCCATGCACACACTCACTGAAGAATTTGAAAAAGACCATGAAGTGCTGCAAATCTTTGGCATCACACCATTCGAGATGAACATGATGGCCGATTTGATCAACTCAACCAAGTCGTGAAAATCTTTCATAAAATTCCTCCTCAATATTGTTTTATTTCAAAAATATTATTATTTTTGCACTGGTATGACGGGTAAACTTTGCTTCTCGCCATAACCAACCAAGCACCAAGCCATGTATAAAAAATTCATCAAGCGATTCCTCGACATCTGCATATCAGCCGTTTCGTTGATTCTCATATCTCCCATCCTGCTGGTTGTCACCATTTGGCTGCATTTCGCCAACAAAGGTGCCGGAGCCTTTTTTTACCAGAAACGTGTTGGCAAAAATGGCAAGATATTCAAAATCATAAAATACAAGACCATGACTGACGAAAGAGACGCCGAAGGGAAATTGCTGCCCGATGCAGAAAGGCTCACAAAGGTTGGGAAGTTTGTCCGTTCCACGTCCCTCGACGAACTGCCACAATTCTTCAACGTGCTCAAAGGCGACATGTCACTCATTGGTCCACGACCACTTTTGGTGGAATACCTCCCACTCTACTCCCCGGAACAAAGCAGAAGGCATCTCGTCCGTCCCGGCATATCAGGATGGGCTCAATGCCATGGGCGCAACGCCATGACATGGGCGAAGAAATTCGAGTATGATGTCTGGTATGTAGACCACCTCACATTCTTGACAGACTTGAAAATCGTTGTAAAGACCATCAAGTCCGTGCTCTTCCGTGAAGGCATCAGCGGTGAAGGCTCGGCAACGATGGAAGCTTTCAACGGACACAATTAATCCCATCATCCATAAAAAACGCCCCGGTCATGCAAAAAGCCATCTTCCCTTTATTCTTTGCAATAATGACGTCGACAGCCGTCACGGCCCAGACATATCCCTATCAAAACCCCAACTTGTCTGCTGAAGAACGAGCCAATGACCTCTGCTCCCGGCTCACTCTTGAAGAGAAAGCCAGTTTGATGAAAAATGCATCACCAGCCATCGAACGTCTTGGAATACCTCAATTCGACTGGTGGAGTGAAGCGTTGCACGGAATAGCTCGAAACGGTTTCGCCACCGTTTTCCCCGCCACCATCGGCATGGCAGCTTCATTTGACGACGACTTGTTGTTCAGAGTGTTCGACGCTGCCAGCGACGAAGCACGCGCCAAAGCTAACACGGCACGTCATTCCGGTGTCATCAAACGTTACCAAAGTTTGTCTTTCTGGACACCCAACATCAACATTTTCCGAGACCCCAGGTGGGGAAGAGGTCAAGAGACTTACGGAGAGGATCCCTACTTGACAGAGATGATGGGGCTTGCCGTCGTAAGAGGGCTGCAAGGCAACGACAGCCATCGTTACAGGAAATTGCTGGCATGTGCCAAGCATTTCGCGGTGCATAGCGGACCGGAATGGAACCGCCATGAGTTCAATGTCGAGTCTCTGCCTGAGCGCGACTTATGGGAAACCTACCTTCCCGCCTTCAAAGCCCTTGTGCAACAAGGCAATGTGGCAGAAGTGATGTGTGCCTACCAACGCATCGACGGAGACCCCTGCTGCGGCAATACCCGCTACCTCCAGCACATCCTCCGCGATGATTGGGGCTACAATGGGATTGTCACCAGCGATTGCGGCGCCGTCGACGACTTCTGGCGCCCTGGAAGGCATGGTGTATCATCCAATGCCCATGAGGCATCAGCAAAGGCCGTGCGCGCCGGCACTGATGTGGAATGTGGCAGCAACTACCGCACCTTGCCTGAAGCTGTGGAGAAGGGTGAAATCACAGAAGCCGAGATAGACGTCAGCCTGAAACGCTTGTTAATCGCACGATTCGAACTTGGAGACTTCGACCCCGAGGAATTGGTGGACTGGCAGCAGATGGACGAAAGTTGCGTGGCAAGTCCGAAGCATAAGCAACTGGCACTTGAAATGGCACGAGAGTCGATGACACTCCTTCAAAACAATGACAATGCCCTACCCCTTTCACGCAACGAACGCATCATAGTGATGGGCCCCAACGCCAACGACTCTGTCATGCAATGGGCCAACTATTCCGGCTACCCCACCGGCACCACCACCATCCTTCAAGGCATCAGTAAAAAACTGGGGCGCGATGTAAAATACTATCCTGCTTGCGACCTCACCAGAAACGAAGTCCAAACGAGCCTCTTCAACGATATCGTCACTCCTGAAGGGGCAAAAGGCATTCGCGCCACTTATTACAACAACATGGGATTCGAAGGCACACCCGCTGCAATCACCACCATGGCAGAGCCCATCAATCTCAGCAATGGAGGCAACACGGTGTTTGCCCCAGGCGTCAACCTGGAGCACTTCACCGCCCGGTTTGAAGGAGTCTTCATCCCAAAGTCTGACGGCGACTTGACCATGACAGCCAAGTTCGACGATGGAGTGCGCCTCATCATTGACAACGACACTTTGATAAATGTGTGGCAAGGACGTTCCCGCATACAAGTTGCCGAAAGGAAATTAACAGTGAAAGCCGGCCAGCAATATCATCTTCAACTTGACTACCAACAAGACACCGACATGGCCAACCTGCAGTTTGACATCGTGAAGAAGGTCACACCTACAAAGGAAGACTTGTTGGAGCAAGCCAAAGGCTATGAGACGGTTATTTTCGTTGGCGGCATCTCACCACGATTGGAAGGGGAAGAAATGAGAGTGGATGCTCCTGGATTCAAAGGAGGCGACCGTACAGACATCCAGTTGCCACAGGTTCAACGAGACGTGATAGCCACACTGCATGAAGCTGGGAAGAAAGTGGTGTTTGTCAACTGCTCAGGAAGCGCCATTGCACTTCTACCTGAGACCCAGACAGCCAATGCCATACTGCAGGCATGGTATCCGGGAGAAGAGGGAGGAAACGCCGTGGCCGACGTGCTTTTCGGAGAATACAATCCTGGCGGCAAATTGCCCATCACCTTCTACAAAAGCGTGGAAGACCTGCCCGACTTCCTTGATTACCGCATGGACAACCGCACATACAGGTATTTCAAAGGAGAAGCGCTTTTCCCCTTCGGGCATGGTTTGAGTTACACCACCTTCAGCCTATCCAAACCCAGTTACAAGGAGGGCAAGGTGAAACTGACCGTCAAAAACACGGGAACGAAAAGAGGAACCGAAACCGTTCAAGTTTATATCAAACGAAAGGATGACAAGAGCGGTCTTATCAAGACCTTACGTGGATACAAGAAAGTGGAACTTTCCCCAGGTGAGTCACGCTTGGTGGAAGTGGAGCTCCCACGCGAGCGTTTCGAATCGTGGGATGACGAAAGCAACACCATGCGCGTGATTCCGGGGAAATACGAAGTGATGGTAGGCAATTCCAGTGCAGACAAGAACATGAAAACCATCATTGTAAAAATCAAACCTTGACGGGAACTAGGTGAAAACCATGCAGGTAAAAAAAAATGTAGCATCACCATCACTAAAAAAGATGCGAAAACCTTGCTCCTTCAAATAAAAAAGTGTAATTTTGCAACATGGAATTAAGAAGACACATTGAAATATTACTGTTGCGCAATGATTGCGTGATAGTTCCCAATCTTGGAGGATTCATGGCGCACCATCTTCCTTCACGTTTCGATGAATCCGACCAAATGTTCATTCCCCCATTGCGAACATTGGGATTCAACGCCAAGTTAACGATGAGCGACTCCCTCCTCGCGCAGTCTTATATGGATGCCTATGACCTCAGTTACCCCGAAGCAGTCAAAAGGATAGAGCACGAGGTATGCCTTTTGAAAGAGAAGATGGAGAGAGACGGAAGCTATGAACTTACCGATTTGGGGGTTTTGAAAGTCAACGCCAACGGAAGGTATGAGTTTGAGCCTTGCCAGTCGGGAATACTATCTCCGGCACTTTATGGTTTGGGGGCTTTTGAGATGCCTTTGCTTTCAATCAGTACACCGTTGCGTCAAGCAGCAGGCTCCCGCACTGCGGTCACGATGCCACTCCACCCTGTTCCCAACAATCATTCAACACCAAGTTTAGCAACTGTTATGTCACACATTGACACACCATCCACTCCAAACGAAGAAAAAACCATCAGCATCAAGGTGAGCGTCCTGCGCAACTTAGCCGTGACAGCCGTGGCCGCCGTTGCACTGATATTGTTTGCCCGCCCCGTAGCTCCCGGTGAAGATGCAGCCACCACATCGGAAGCCAGCATGCTTTCCCTGCCTTCACAAAGCCAAACTTCGGTGTCGAGTACATCTAATAAAACTAAAGCAAAAGCAAGCATCATACCAAATCTTTGTGACCTGGCAAAACAAATTGAAGAGAGCAAGAACACAGTCACCACTCCCACACCGGGCAACTACACCATTGTGTTAGGGTGCCACCTCCCTTTGGAAAATGCCAAATACCTGATGTCAAAAATCCAGTCCAACGGGGTCAAAGACGTCGTTTTATTTGAGTATAATTCCGACAACATGGTTGTCTACGGGAATTACAAAGACCGTGAGAAAGCCGTGGAGCAACTACTCGAGTTCTCTTCCAACGGACTGAAAGGTTGGGTCATGGAAGTCAAGGAATAAATGAAAAGAGTCAGATGCCCGAAATGTGACCAATTCATCACATTCGATGAAACAAGATACGCCAATGGACAGTCGTTGGTGTTCGTATGTCCGAACTGCAACAAGCAGTTCGGCATTCGTATGGGGGTGTCGCCCTTGCGCAACCGCCAACGTGAAGAGACACTGGATGAGCAAGCCGACGAGCAGGGTTGCGGTTCCATCGTCGTTATCGAAAATGTTTTCCATTTCAAGCAGGTACTGCCATTGCGGATGGGGGACAACACGATAGGCCGTTACATGAAAGGTAGCAAGACGAACACGCCTATAGAGACCGTAGACCCCAGTGTCGACATGCTGCATTGCGTCATCAATGTCTCTCGTGGCAAAGACGGCAAACTACGTTACGTGCTTCGCGACGGTCCAAGCAACACCGGCACTTTTGTCGATAACGAATTGTTGGGCGACCGCGAGCATCGCGTCATAGAAGACGGCACACTTTTCACCATCGGAGCAACAAGCATCATCCTAAGAGCCAGTTCACAAGACAACGACCAATAAAAAAATGAATCATATCAACACGCGCCGCACCATCAGGAAATACAAAAGCGACGACATCCCCGACACCCTTTTGAGCCGACTGCTCAGCCAAGCATCGCGTACCCAGACCATGGGCAACCTGCAACTTTACAGTGTTGTGGTGACTCGCAATGCAAAAATGAAAAGACAGTTGGCCGTGGCACATTTCAACCAAGGAATGGTCACCGAGGCACCCGTGGTGCTTACCATCTGCGCCGACTTCCGTCGCACCACCGACTGGTGTCTGCAACGAGAAGCCAATCCCGGATACGGCAATTTCCTCTCTTTCATCAATGCTGCCAGCGATGCATTGCTGTTCACACAAACCTTCTGCAACCTTGCCGAGGAGGAAGGACTGGGCTGTTGTTATCTTGGCACCACGGTCTACATGCCACAGACCATCATCGACACGTTGCGTCTTCCCCTGCTGGTGATGCCTGTTGCCACCATCACATTGGGATGGCCAGACGAAAACCCTCCACTCACCGACCGTCTTCCGTTGGATGCTTTCGTGCATCATGAGACATATGACGGTTACACTCCGGAACGTATTGACATGCTTTATTCCGAGAAGGAGCAGTTGGAAGAGAACCAGCACTTCGTCCGCATCAACAACAAAAAGACTCTTGCACAAGTGTTCACTGATTGCCGTTACACCAAGACGGACAATGAAGCCATGTCGGCCGGACTATTGGAAACCTTGAAACGTCAAGGGTTCCTTCCCGAAGAAGAAACAGTGTAAACACCGACATCGTTCACTCCATTTGAAACCATCGCCATGATTCATCTGAAAGACATCCACAAAACCTATCAAGGGGCGCAACCGCTTCATGTGCTCAAAGGTATCAACCTGGATATCGAGAGAGGTGAATTTGTCTCCATCATGGGGGCATCAGGATCGGGAAAGTCCACTTTGCTCAACATCCTGGGCATTCTCGACAATTATGACAGCGGCGAATACGTGCTCAATGGCACGCTTATCAAGAACCTCTCAGAAAGACGGGCGGCAGAATATCGCAACAGGATGATCGGGTTCATCTTCCAGTCGTTCAACCTTATTGGTTTCAAGACGGCTGTGGAAAATGTGGAACTACCACTTTTCTACCAAGGCATGGGAAGGAGAAAGCGCCACAAGCTGGCAATGGAATACCTCGACAAATTGGGGCTTGCAGAATGGTCACACCACTACCCCAATGAATTGTCGGGAGGGCAGAAGCAACGTGTGGCTATCGCAAGGGCGCTTATCACGCACCCCGACATCATACTCGCCGACGAACCCACAGGCGCTTTGGACTCAAAGACAAGCGTGGAGGTGATGCAACTGCTCAAACGGTTGAATAGCGAAGAAGGCATGACCATCGTCGTGGTGACCCATGAAAGTGGCGTTGCCAACGAAACCAACAAGATCGTCCATATCAAGGATGGGATGATAGGCACCATAGAAGAGAATTTCGACCACAACGCTTCTCCCTTCGGCATCAATGGCAGAATGAAATAGCATTTGCTGCCATCCAGGCTCATCATCATCAAACGAGAATCGAGACATGAGAGACATCCTGACAGAAATATGGAGCACGGCCCGCCGCAACAAACTACGCACCGCCCTCACCGGTTTTGCTGTGGCATGGGGAATCTTCATGCTTATCTTCCTGCTGGGATGTGGAAACGGTTTGATCAACGCACAAATGGAAAACATGAACCGTTTTCTCGACAACTCCATGATGGTAGGCGGCGGCAGGACATCTAAAGCGTATGACGGACTGGCAGAGGGGCGTCGCATCACACTCAACGACAGGGATATCAAAACCACGGAAACGGAATTCACGAATCATATCGATGGCATAGGCGCCCAAGTGGAAAGAGAGGGGGTGACCATCAGTCTTGATGACAACTATTTCAGCGGCTCCCTTTTGGGCATTTATCCCAACGAGCAACAAATCAGCAAAGTGGAAATCTTGCACGGCCGCTTCATCAACCAAACAGACCTTGACATGCAGCGAAAGGTCCTGGTGCTGGACGATGAGCAGGCAAAAGAGCTCTTACCCCATAATTACAAGACATTGGTAGGAAAGTATGTGAAAGTCGGGAATCTCGCATTCAAAGTGGTTGGCATCAGCAAAAGTGACAAGAGTCGTTTCAATAGTTCCGTACACGTCCCGTTCACCACGTTGCGCACGATGTACAACATAGGCGACAAGGCTGAAAACATAGTCTTCACCTTCCATGGTTTGGAAACGGAGGCTGCCAACGAAGACTTTGAGAGCGACTACCGGCATAGGGTGAACAGCAACCAGAGAGCCGCCCCTGATGACGAGAGCGCGATATGGATATGGAACCGCTTCACGCAAAACATGCAAATGAACAAAGGCGTGTCGATCATCCGCATCGCATTATGGGTGATAGGCATATTCACTTTGCTCAGTGGCGTGGTGGGAGTCAGCAACATCATGCTCATCACCGTGAAAGAACGTACGAAAGAGTTTGGCATCCGCAAGGCCATAGGTGCGACGCCGGGGGCACTTCTTAGGCTCATCATCATCGAAAGTGTTCTCATCACCACTTTCTTCGGATACATCGGAATGGTGATAGGCATGGGTGCCAACTTATATATGGATGCCACAGTGGGGCACACCAAAGTGGACTCCGGTCTTTTCGAAGCCACCATGTTCGTCAATCCCACGGTAGGTTTCGATGTATGTGTAGAAGCGACCATCGTCATGATTCTTGCAGGAACAATCGCAGGCATGATACCAGCACGCAAAGCTGCACGAACGCGACCCATTGAAGCTTTACGAGCCGAATAACCCCAGACGTGATGTAACATGAGAGCAGATTTTGACAGATACAGGGAAATCGCCGACACGTTGTCGCGCAACAAAAGCCGTACGTTTCTCACAGGTTTCGGTGTCTTTTGGGGCGTGTTCATGCTCGTGACACTGATGGGCGGGGGTCAAGGACTAAAAGAGTTGCTGAACAATAATTTCGAGGGTTTCGCCACCAATTCCGCGCTTATTTGGGCTCAACCTACCACCATGCCTTATGCTGGATTCCGCAAAGGTCGTACATGGTGTATGTCATACAAGGACGTAGAACGTCTTCAACAACAAGTGCATGAATTGGACGTGGTGACCCCGATGGTGTCGAAATGGGGACAAACAGCCGTCTACGGCGACAAGAAATTCTCATGTACGCTAAAAGGCCTCACCCCCGACTATGGCGAAGTAGAAAAGCCAAAACTCCGATTCGGACGATACATCAACGATATGGACATGCAACAGCGACGGCCTGTTTGTGTCATCGGAAAGCATGTCTACAAGGACTTGTTCCCCAAGGGAGGTGACCCTTGCGGCCATCGAATCCGCATAGGCCAGAAATACTACAATGTGGTGGGTGTGGATTATAGTTCCGGTAGCATGAGCATCAATGGCAGGGCAGAAGATGCCGTCACCGTGCCATTGACATTGGCCCAACAGACCTACAACTTGGGAGACAGCGTGCATCTTATTTGCCTTACGGCTATCCACGGGGTGACCATCACAAGCATCACTCCCAAGTTGCGTGAAGTCATCGCCAGGGCGCATCAAGTGTCGCCAGATGATGACAAAGGTGTTATGATTTTCAACACCGAAGTGATGTTCGGCATGCTTGACAATCTCTTTTCCGGAGTTAATTTCCTCATATGGCTTGTGGGAATCGGCACTCTGCTGGCAGGAGCCATTGGTGTATCAAACATCATGATGGTGACCGTGAAGGAACGCACCACGGAAATAGGCATACGACGAGCCATAGGAGCAACTCCCAGAGACATACTCACCCAAATCATCTCTGAGAGCGTCGTTCTTACGTCGATAGCAGGAATGGGAGGAATCTTCTTCTCAGTCATGATTCTTGAAATGATGGAATTGGGCAACACCACCGACGGCATAGTAGAGGCGCATTTCCAAGTGGGGTTCTGGTCGGCCATCGGTTCCCTGTCCATGCTTGCATTCCTTGGCGTCCTTGCAGGATTGGCTCCCGCAGCACGCGCCATGGCCATCAAGCCTGTGGATGCCATGAGGGAATGACAACCAGTCGCCCCCACCCTTCTCACATCAGCATAATGCAGCCAGGCAACAACAAAAAAAGCATAACAACCAATAGATTATGAAAAAGATACTGAAAATGATGATGGCGGTCTTGGTACTGCTGGTCTTTGTGGGCACCTTTGTCTTTTTATGGAAGAAATCGCAGCCACAACCAGAAGTATATGAAGAAATCCATCCTGAAATGGGGAACATCAGCAAGACCACCATTGTAACAGGAAAAATAGAACCTCGCAACGAAGTAAGCGTTAAGCCCCAAATCTCCGGCATCATCACGGAACTGCTTAAAGAAGCTGGCGACCAGGTGACTGCCGGTGAAGTAATAGCAAAAGTGAAAGTGATTCCTGACATGAACCAGTTGAGTTCCGCCGAGGCACGGGTTCGTTTGGCACGCATCAACGTGGAGCAGGCAAAAACGGATTATGAACGGGAAAAGGTGCTTTACGAAAAAGGATTGGTCAGCCGGGAAGAATATGAGAAATCATTGCAGACCTACAACCAATGTTCCGAAGAGGTGAAAGCCTCAGAGGACAACCTGGAAGTGGTGCGTGATGGAGTATCACGCAGCAATGCAAGCGCCAGCAGTACATTGGTGCGAAGCACCGTCAGCGGAATCATTCTCGACGTACCAGTGAAAGTGGGCAACTCCGTGATATTGAGCAACACTTTCAATGACGGAACGACCATCGCCACCGTGGCCAATATGAGCGACCTGATATTTCGTGGCAACATTGACGAGACAGAAGTGGGACAACTCGTCACGGGCATGCCAATGAACATCACCATCGGTGCTCTGCAAGACTTGAAATACAGTGCCAATTTGGAATACATCTCCCCCAAAGCTGTCGAGAGCAATGGGGCAAACCAATTTGAGATCAAGGCGGCTGTCCACGTTCCCGGGGGGAACCGCATTCGCTCTGGATACAGTGCCAACGCAGAAATCGTTCTTTCCAGTGCCTCAAACGTCATCACCTTGCCAGAAAGTGCGATTGAGTTTGATGGGGATGACACCTATGTGTGGTTGGTGAAAGGTAGCGGTGAAGAAAAAACATATGAGCGACGTTCGGTGAAAACGGGACAAAGCGATGGCTTGAAGATAGAAATCAAGAGCGGAGTGACAACAAAGGACCTCGTACGTGGGCAAAAAGTGGTAGAGGAGGAAGAGTGAGCATAAACAGGAGGTTTTAAGAGAGAACAGGAAATCTTTTAGGACATTTCACCTTGGGTGTTGTCATAATATGAACCATTTGTCTGGCAATATTCTATGAGCCGCGCAAAGAGGTCGACACGTTGCAACAACTTAGGGTCTCCCACCAAAATCATCTGTTCCTTTGCCCTGGTGAGTGCTACATTCAGCTTCCGGTCGATCACCTTTCCATCCTCCATGAAGACGTTGGCAGTGAGGAAATCCAGTTGCCATGGCTTCTGCACCGTGAAGCCATAGATGATGACATCACGCTGACTTCCTTGGAACCTTTCCACCGTGTCGATGGAAATCTCCATCAATTCTAGGATGTCATATTTTTCCAAGTGCCGCATGATGGTGGCTATCTGATGGCGGTAGGGCACGATAACCCCCACTGTTTCATCAGGGGAGAAAGTTCGACCATTATCCTTGCCATAGAGGCAATATACGGCATGCACCATTCTTGCAATCACCCTCGCCTCCGCCTCATTGACCTTTTCCATCCCCACTTTCGCCTCCTCATGGGAAGCGATGAAAAGCAACCGATGGGATGCCAAAAGCCTTTGGGCGGCATCTTGCATGTCAACATGGTTGAAAGACAAGTCTTTTCTCTGATGTTGCAATGGAACCTCGTCAAGCATACCCTTGTAGAATGCCATATTGGCAAATCCTGCCACATCATGGTGCATCCTCCCTTGCAGGGTGAAATGATACACCAGGTTGGTTTTGCCTTTATTGGCTTTCAACAGCCTTTCGAAGAGAGAAAAGCGGCAGTTGTCCAATCCGATATCCAAAAGTTCTCTTTCCACGACAGCCGAATCACGCTCCGTCTGTTGCACAACGGCGGGCAACTGCTTGTGGTCGCCAATGAGGACAAAGCGCCGTATGGCATCACCATCTTCATTTTTGGCGCAAAGGATGCCCAACAAATGTGGTTCAAGTATTTGGGAAGCTTCGTCAACGATGGCGAGCGAGAAGGAACGCAAGGCAAAAAGGTCAATGTTGGTGAGCATCGTAGAGGTGGTGCCCACCATCACCCTTGCTGTGGTTATCATATTTTTCACTTCTTCCACTTTCCGACATTTTTTCGCCCTCACACCTAACAAGTAAGGATGAAAGCACTCCGGACAAGTCATAGGGTTCCCCAACCTTAGGAAATCCATTTTTTTCTCAACCAACTTCGAACAAATCTCATTCACCGCCCTGTTGGTGTATGACAGGAGCAAGACACTCCCTTCTTGAGCCAACTCCTCTTGCAACATGGCCACCAATCCAATGGAGGTCTTGCCAGTTCCTGGTGGCCCTATAAGCAGGAAATAGTCTTTTGCACCAAGGAACCGACGGATGAGTTCCGCATCTGCAGGCTTGGTCAAGGCCACGGTTTTTCCACTTTCACACCGGGGCGTCCTCTGAGCCAACAGCAACTTGCGTCGTTCTGTTGTAGCAGAAAGGATGGATGCCACCGAACGATACAGCGTGGTAAACGATGCCTCCATGAAATCATGTTCCACTGCCCATCTCACGGCATCGTCATACAACTTGAACACAGACTCATTTTTCTGAGGAGCCTTGAGTTGAACGACGATGGAGTGTGGTTCAAGTTGTCGGACAGCCCCTCTGGTCACCATCGTACGTGTGGGGTTGGGCAAGGCATCTTGCTGATATGAGTAGAGAACAACAGCGTCTGCCACCCTGAAATTCGGGAGGCATCCTGCTATTTCATCATCGATGCGAAGCGTCACTTCGGTAATGCCCTCCTCACCATCGTGCGTCAGATGTCCTATGACAAGATTGTCGAGGATGTTTCCAGCCGACCTCTTCTCCCCTATTGAGGCATTCCACAAGGAAGCCAATCCACTGGCCTCGTTTCCCGGCGTCCCCACTTTGGCAAGAATATGTTCTTTCGCCACGAAAGTGAGCATCCGATAGAAATAGCTCTTTGTCAGATTATCGGCATTATGGATGGGGGAAAGCACACTGTCAAGTTTCGGTCTGATGCTTCCATTCCAGAAATTCGCATTCATCTGCTTTTCCACAAGGCTTTCCGGTGTGAGCGATTCAAGCAATTGTCTTCCCTTACCCTGAGCCAGATTTGCCATCATGACCACCATACGGTTTCTGATGGCAAAAGCCTCGAACAGCAGTTTGGGAGCCGGTCCTTCCTTGATTAGTCCGTTTGCAGATTTGGAATAGAGCAAACAAGTACCTATCTCGTGATTGGGTATATCGTATTCATAGTGCAACAATGCTTGATAAAGCAACACTTGCACATAATGCTTTTCCTGATGGCCCCCTAACCAAAACATCTTTCCTGACTTTTGTTCAACCAAGACCTTCATATCGCTCTGCAACAAGTCCATGCGCCCTTGCAAGCCCAACATTTCTGAGAAGAAGGAGGGTTCAAGAAGCACCTTCTCCAAATCAAAACCAGTCATTTCGGGGAGTTGCTCTTTCACGATTTTGCAAATGTTCTGCTGCTGAGCCTTGGCTTCTTTATGGAATTCCGGTCCCATATCAGGACAAGTGGCGATTTTCATGGCTGAGTGTTTGAAAAAAGCCAAGACACTCTTTTGGTATGGCAATGGAACGGCACCATTGTGGATGGCTTCGTCAAGCAACTGCCCTGCAAAATTACCCAGGAGGATAGCTTGACTGTTGGGAGACGGCGAAAGCATTTTGATGAGTTGTGCCAGATGGGTGTTGGCATAACTTTCGAAGCATGCGGCTATGGACGATACATTGATGAGCATATCGGGCATCACGATGAGGAGTTGCGGGTGATAGACGCCGTCTTTCAGTGTCGGCTTGACCACATTGACCCTCATCCCCTGCTTCACCAATGACAAGATGTAGGAAAAATCCCCAAAGTGATGGTCTTTCTCAGAGCAACAGACAGCCACCTCCCTTGAATCATTGTCAATAGGTTGAAGAAACAGCATCTCGCCTTCGATTCGCGTGACAACACCCCTGATGCATTCGGTTGCCATTCCTTTCTGTTCCATTGTCGGGAAAGTCGCCGGCAGGCGTTTGAGCAAATCGTCAGGCACGGGTGCGTGATAGACATTCTCGATGAAAAGACACAACGCTTTCATATCGTAAAGCCAATGGCTATCCAATGCCTCTACATCCTCCCTTCCTTTTTCCACTCCACGACATCTGAAAGCATTCATTCTCCGAAGCAGTAGGTTGGGGCATTCTGTCTTACGTGCGACATAGTCGAGTTTTGCATACGGACCAGAAAAGACAAGAGCGCTATCCATCGTTTGGTGGTTGAGCACTCTCATCAATAGCCGATACGCTCCATCATAGCGTGTCAGCACATCTACATCACCTGTCCTGTCAAGCAACAGCCTGGCATCCTCATAACAAAAGTCTGCATAGGAGTCGTGAGAGGACCCTATGGGAGACAGAGAGCGTGGTTGTGGTGAATCCAAGAACTCACGTATCTCTTTCACCGATTGAGGTCTTTCTGCTTTATCAGACGCCATCATCCATAAAATCAATTGCTTCATCTGATCACCCAGGTCCGGGGGAAGAGGAATGGTGTTTTCCTTTGTAGGGGAAGGGTCGTTCAAGATATCTGCAGGTTCATTAGGCTCATACCCCGTGAGCATGGTGTACATCGTTGCTCCAAGTGAGTAGAAATCCGACCAAGGTCCAATGTTTTCCACATTATTCCCAAGTTGCTCAAGAGGAGCATATCCAGGAGTATAGACGACCATGGAAGACAAATTCGCTCCGCCTTCATGGGATGCATATTTGCTGGCACCGAAGTCAACGAGCACGATGTTGCTACCATTCGGTGTCACCAAGATGTTCTCAGGTTTGATGTCGAGATGATAGAGTGGCGGAGTCTGGCTATGGATGAATTCAAGGGCTTCCAGCATTTGTTTGAGAACGACAAGCCGCACGGTATCTTCATCCAGCGGTTGTTGGTTGAGGTTAAGCCAGTCTCGCAGGCTTTGGCCCTCGACATAATCCATTTCGAAGTATGAAGTAGCGTTTTCATCGAAAAAGGCATGGACTGTTACGATATGATTGTTTCGCAATTGCGCCATTTTTCTTGCTTCCCCTATGAATTTTTTCCGTTGAGATTCAAACAATTCTTTATGAATTTCCAACGGGACCACAACCATCTTGTTGTCTTCTCCTCGTCCACAAGTGTTTTTCACGAACAATTCCTTGATGGCGACACGCCGGTTTAGTATTAAATGCTTGGCTTCATATGTGATGCCAAACCCGCCTTGCCCCAGCACCCTGATGATTTCATAGGTGTCGTCATGGAGCCTTGTGCCTGTTTTCAATGCGTCTTGCATAGGATTATGTTTGAGGAATAATGTATGAAATGTCGGGCGCTACCGGTGCATCACCCGGAGAACCATTCTCATCTAACTCGATGACCATCGTAATCAAGTTGTCAACCAAGGCTCACTGCGCAATGACATAGCCTCGGTTGACACCTAAAGATATTTCGCATGTCACCTGACGGTGAGAATCATATCGACCATGAGCACCACGTCGGTGATTTCTACGCTCCCGTTTTGATTGATGTCAGCTCGTTCTGGATAAAGGGCGCGCGAATTGTTTTCCATTACAATGGAAATTGCCAGCATCACGTCAGTAATGTCCAATTCTCCATCATCATTCACGTCTCCCTTTACAAAGAACGGGGCTTCAGGACCGTCATCACCGATGACCAAGGTTGTGTGTTCAATATCGCCAATCATATGAAGACTGCCTCTGAAAGGCAGGACTTCAACCTCTTGTTCATAGTAAGTGAACTGCCTGTTTTCCACTACATAACAATTACCCTGGCTAATCAGGCAATTGGTTCCCATGAGTGAATGCTTTTCATCGATAGGTGTGGAGTAGTCTTGTTGCATTGTAGGGTATAATGTCTTCTTTCCACAGGAGAACTCAACAACGGAACCTACTTGCAAGCTATCAGTATTGATGAGATAAGTCTTGAATTCTTCCATTTGGTCCACGTATGCCAATCGCGTGGAATCCCCTTCGATGCTCTCGACCTGCATCACACGCAACACGCCAAGTGAGTCTTCCTCACTCTTCTTCCAGTCGACCTCTTCCCCGTCCAGTGTCACCTTTGTCGGACTGAAGGGAAGGCAGATGGTGCTCCATCCATCTTCGTCCACCTTGCGCTCATAGGAGATGCTTGACATGAACGACAACTGCATGGGGATGAAATAGTCATAACCATCGGCAAGGTACAAGTTGGCAACCTTGTTGGAAGCGGGGATGCAATTATAAGGTTTTTCTGAAATAGGATTCCTTCCATTCAACCCCCGCGGGTATGTCTTGTCCAGCAAATAGATGGTGTTTGGATTGGCATTGGGAGTCACATTTGACCCATAGGCCCCCCTTAGGTTAATGGCCACAGCATCTTCAGGCACTTGCAAAACGCTTGTCTTCAATATGCTCTTCACATCACCCTCTTTCGTCCAATAGATAGCACCTTCGGCAACATCAAACACGTCGGTGGCCACTTCGTCAAGGCAGTTCTCCCTTTTCTGATGGTGAGTCAACACTTGGTATTGGCTGTTGTAATCGTTGATGGGGAAATCAAGGAAAACCACAGTGTCAGCCTCGGCTTTCAAATTGACATCCAGGGTATACGAAGCCGTCATACGCCCCATCTTGTCAACCATAGCAAAGAGCACAGGGGTTTCGACGGGCTGTTGGGTGTGATTGGAAAGAGTGAACTTGCACATCACCCTGTTGCCCACAATGGTCAAGCTATCTTCTCCCATGTTAAGCACTTCTATCTCCTTGTCGAGAAGCAACTCGTCTCCATCAGTTTTGTTGCAATAGAAATATTGTGTATCGTATTCGTCGACAGAGAGATAATAGGTGTCATTATCAATATCGAAATCTTTTGAACTGTCAATGTACAATTCAAACGTCCTTCTTGAATTGGCATCCACAGACATGATGTCGTTTGACACCAAGGATATGGTATTGTTGGTGTTGAGCTTTCTCAAATAGACAGGGCCATAGAAATCCTCGTCATGATTATAGAAATCGAAATGCATATAGTCATCCTCCTTCGACACTTGCCCCACTACGAAATTAGCTTTGGGCATGGACGTGAGGGTGGCTTGAAGTTCATCTATGACCACATCAACATAATTACGGTCAGTGCCACCCATCGGCCTCCATGCGTCAGAAGAGGAAGGCTTGTATATGGCCTTGAGGAAGTAATGCCCAGATTGGATGTTTCCTCCTATAGTGAATCTGTAAGCTTCATAGTCTTTCTTTCCTCCTGCAGAAAGGTTGGCAGTGCTGGATGTGGACACCGCTACAAGCGTGCCGTCTTCGTTGTAAAGCCCAATGCCATAAGATAGTTTTTTCATCTCTTCACTGGAATTGATAAACGACTGCTTCATCGTCACCTCAAAACCATTTGCAATATCTTGGCGAGAATACAGACACCCGTATTTCAAACTGGGACGTGAGAAAGCCACGAACGTTTCTTCAGGGAAGACATAATCGTCTGTAGCGGAAGGCGCTAGTCCGATAAGCGCCGTCTGGCTCATGCTGAGATGGTAATTCTTGATGTTGTCATTCAAGCCCTCTTCTGTGGCAAAAAGAACAGAAATCCTGAAATATCCGTTACCTACGCCATACCACCCCCAATTGATATGGAAGAGGCCGTTGCCGTCATACCCGTCGCAAATGAAGGTATGTCCCTGCCCTAAATTGGTGTATGCTGTATAAATGACAGGTTGCCTTTTGAGAAGTTCGCCGACAAGCAGTTCATCCCAACCTTGTTCGTCATAGGATTGACGATAGACGTAGTGCATCGTGCTGGGATAATCGAAATAAAGAGGCAGACGCTCCGGAATCTTATAAGTGAACGCCCCCGATCCCGACGGGGTGTAATTCATATCTGTAGCCTGCCCGCAATATAGCATGAGTTTGGAAACTTCGTCAATACATTCCTGGGGAGAGTCCTCAGTCAATTCATCCGGCATGTTGTCCCAATCAAAAGATGTGGGCGACAAAGCCGGCATTGTGATTGTTGTATTCTGATATTTATAGGTGTATTTTGGGATGCTTGTCGTACTTTCAGCGGGATATTGATGGAATCTCATCACCTGAGCCAAAGCAGTGGCAGTACATCCTGTAGGACATTGTTCGCCCGACAAAACGGGACAAGCACTATTGTAAGGAACACGTTGCCCCCATTTAGTGGTAATCAAGGGTTCAATGACATCGGTTGGATGTTGCGCAGCTCTTACGGAAGCATAGCCTTGTATGCGTGCACAATGTGCCACACCGTCTATCCATGCCTTGAAGTTATCGGGCAAAGCAGCATAATCAAACTCTCCTTCGTCGGCATAACCCATGATTTCCTCTTTCTCTCCATTTCCAGCCACAATGACAAAACCTTTTTTGTCACCCACGTTGAATACGAAAAGGGGAGCATCTTCCTTCTCCCCATCAGGGGAATAGGCAAGTTTCAAAGGAGTATGACCAAATTGTTTCTGCTGAACATACGCCAAAGCCTTCTCTTTTGCCTTTCTCATTTTGATGGGATTGGCGAAAGAAAACTCAGCAATAAATAAAACGATGGTGAATATTATTAATTTCTTCATTGACAACAAACATGCAAATATGGGTGCAAAATTAGCAAAAAAAATCCCAACAAAAGAAATAACACGCCTTTGTTTGTAAATATTAACTATTTGAAGGCGAGGGAAAGTGAAAAAGACGAAGGTGGGATTCGCAAGGAGGAAGAAACGGAGTATAACTTCTGAAGAAATGAAAATGCGAGTGTATTTTATTATTCATTTTTCGTTGTTTCTCAAAATAATGACTACTTTTGTAGTAAAAAAAGGAATATATGAGACCATACTTCATGCTATTCGGCGTCATTCTCCTGTTGTTTGCCCCCTTCTCGACCGAATCATTCGCTCAGGAAAGCCGCCCAAGTAGAACAGACCATACTGAAGCGAAAAGACAACCAAACGTCCCACGAATGGAAGGCGACCACCTAAGAATCCATCTGGAACGTTCAGGAACATTAAAAGACCACATCACGGGCGACATTCAACGCAAGGTGAGGCACCTCTCCGTTGAAGGACCTATCAACCATCAAGACATCAATAAGATACGCGATATATGCAACCGCTTTTCATGCGTGAACGAGAAAGGGAAAACCATCGACAACTACATTGACCTGGACCTCTCTCGCGCAAGATTTGCCACAGGGTATTCGATGGGGCACGACTATGTTGGAAACGGTCTTTTCGACAACCTCGCTCGTCTTCGAAGCATCAGACTTCCTGCCGACATACGTGAGATAAAAGAGAAAGCTTTCAGCAGCTGCCGCATACTCGACACGGTGGAAATGCCCCAAGGTGTACGTACGTTAGGAAATGGTGCTTTCCAGGAATGCCCGGCTCTCGAACACATCATCTTGTCACCCATGCTTGAAACCATAGGCAACCAATGTTTCAAAGGCTGCAAGAAACTCTCCCGGTTGCGTCTACCAATGCAACTTGTCAGTATCGGTGACGAAGCGTTTGCCCAAAGCGGCATCATCGAAATCCGCCTGCCAGACGGCCTGCAATCTTTGGGTGCCAACTGTTTCGACAACACGCCATTGACAGAGTTGTTCATCCCTCGTGACACAAAGGTCAAAAACGGAATACCCGGGGGAGGAGATTATTTAAAATCGGTGGATGTGGATGACAGCAATCGCTATCACTCCAGCCTGGACGGATTGCTTTACGACAAGCAAGGCGTCACCTTGCAATTCTGCCCAAGAAACATCAATGACATCATCACTTTCCCCAGCACGTTGCAAAACATCGGTCCTTACGCTTTAAGCCATACCTCCTTCTCCACCATCACCCTCCCCGAGACAGTAACCAATGTAGGAGAATATGCTTTTGCCTATTGCAACAAACTGGAGTCTATCGTCATCGACGCCGCACTGAAACAATTGCCCAATGGGGCATTCACATACTGCAACAACCTGACATTCATCCAACTGCCTGCCTCAATCACTTCCATAGGAAACCAAGCTTTCTTGAACTGTCAAAGCCTGATGGATATTAATTTGCCATCTCAGCTCAGCAATATAGGCAACAACATCTTTCAAAATTGCAAGTCGCTGAAAAGCATAACCTTACCCAGCAGCATTGCCACGTTACCCAAAAGTTGTTTCCAAGGCTGCACGGCATTGACCACAGTCAATTTGCCGGAACATCTATCTGTCATCCAAGAATTGGCTTTTTCAGATTGTGGCTCACTCAATGCGCTCTCATTGCCTCTTTCCGTGAAAACAATAGGAGTGGAATCGTTTAAGAATTGCAAAGCCCTCCACACACTAGTCATCCCGGAAACCGTGTCGGTCATCCCCAAGGGATGCTTCCGCGGCTGCAGCAGTTTGTTGACCGTGGAAATGCCCGACAACCTCACCATCATAGAACAGGAGGCCTTCCGCGACTGCATCAGCCTGTCATCCATGGTTCTTCCACGCAAGCTTAGCATCATTGGAGACGATGCCTTCCGTAGTTGCAACAATCTTGTGGAAATCATCCTTCCCACTTTCTTGACGAAACTAGGGAGCACACCCTTCTCCAAATGCGAAAGACTTTCAAAGGTGATTTGCCTGGCTGGCTACCCACCTGAATACAAGTCCACAGACATTAAGAAAGTGCCCCTTTATGTTCCTGCTGAAAGCGTGGATGCATACAAGAAAGCCAAGACCTGGAAAAAGTTCAAATCAATACAACCTTTCACACCATGAGCGACAATGTAAAGTGCGACAAGCGCATCACCACGATGCAGCAACAAGAAAACGATAAAATGTTCATGAGGAAAGCTTTGGCAGAGGCAGCCATGGCTGGCAAGGAAGGCGAGATTCCCATTGGCGCTGTCATCGTGTGCCAAGGCCGAGTCATAGCTCGCGCCCACAACCTCACAGAACGGCTCCACGACGTGACAGCCCATGCCGAGATGCAAGCCATCACCTCCGCCGCCAACGAACTGCAAGGCAAATACCTCGATGACTGCACGCTCTATGTCACCGTGGAGCCATGCGTGATGTGTGCCGGCGCCATCGGATGGGCCCACATCCGACGCCTTGTCTATGGCACGCCTGACGAAAAGCGCGGCTACCGCATCTTCGCCCCACATGCCCTGCACCCAAAAGCCACCGTCACCTCTGGAGTTCTCGAAGAGGAATGCCGTGAGATGATGCAGGCCTTTTTCAGAGAAAAGAGATAAAAAACAAGGAAAAAGGCAAAAAACAACGTAAAAAGTTGCTAAAAATAAAAAAAAAAACTATTTTTGCATCAAATGTGACTTCACCTCTATCGACATTTCATCTAATCCATTCAATACTATGACAATTACCATGATTATCCAGCTCCTCATCGTATTGGGAGCATTGTGGGTAGGCTCACGATACGGAAGCCTTGCCCTGGGAGCCATTTCCGGCATCGGACTGGCATTGCTGGTTTTCTGTTTCCATCTGAAACCCGGTACGCCGCCAACAGACGTGATTTACATCATCATCGCTGCCGTTACCTGCGCGGGCATCATGCAGGCATCAGGAGGCATGGACTGGTTGATTCAAATTGCAGAGAAGATGCTTAGGAAACACCCCGACCGCATCACCTTCCTTGCACCTCTCTGCACTTTCTTCCTCACCGTGCTGGTAGGTACGGGCCATGTGGTTTACACCTTGATGCCCATCATCTGCGACATCGCCTTGAAGAAAGGCATCCGCCCCGAGCGTCCTTGCGGTGTGGCCAGCATTGCCTCCCAGGTGGGTATCACCTGTTCACCCATTGCCGCTGCAGTGGTGTCGTTTGTTGCCATTTCAAATGCCAACGGCTTCGACATCACCATTCCCCAAGTGCTGATGGTGAGCATCCCCGCCTGCATCTGTGGTTTGATGGCAGCAGCAGCAGCCTCTTACAAGCGTGGCAAGGATTTGGACAAGGATCCGGTTTTCCAACAAAAAATAAAAGACCCAGCCCAATATGAATACATTTACGGCGGCAATGCCACCACGCTTGACAAGAAGATTTCCGCAGATTCGAAACGTGCTGTTTACATTTTCTTCGGAGCACTGTTGGTAATTGTAACAATCAGCTTAGCCTCTGTATTCAAAGTCAACCTCCTTCCTTCTTATCCTAAAACCGTTGCTGTAGACAATGCCAAGAGTGTGAAATTCACCGTCACAAGCATTGACACAGCCCGTGTCGTCACAGTACAGGAAAAAGGCGAAGAGGTACACAAGCAAGAAACGGTGACAATCCCCATCTCCCCTGCCGCAGAGTTGGATATGAAAACCGACCAATTGGTGAAAGCCGGCGTAGTGGTTGAAAATGCGACAGAAAAGAAAGACCAGCCGTTGGCCATGAATCTTGTCATCCAGATTGTGATGATTTGTGCAGCAGCATTGATGATCATTTTCTGCAAGGCCAGCCCCAAGAAAGCTGTTGCCGGGCCTGTGTGGCAGAGCGGCATGGTGGCTGTTGTGGCCATCTATGGCATTGCTTGGTTGGCAAACACCTACTTCGACAACTATATGGATGAAATGAAGTTGATGCTGAGTGATTTGGTGACGGCATATCCATGGGCCATAGCCTTTGCATTCTTCCTGGTATCCGTTCTCATCAACTCCCAAGGCGCTGTCGTGGTGACCATGCTGCCACTTGCCTATGCTCTTGGCATACCCGGTCCCGTCCTGCTTGGCGTATTGCCTTCGGTATATGGTTACTTCTTCATCCCCAACTATCCTAGTGACATTGCCACGGTGAACTTCGATCGCTCCGGCACCACTGTGATAGGCAAATACCTGTTGAACCATTCATTCATGATGCCTGGGTTGATTTGCGTGTTCACCTCCACCATAGTGGCCTATCTGCTCTCGATGCTGTTCAATTGAAACACATGATATATTATATGAAATCCGCGGAATGTTTGTGCATTCCGCGGATTTCATATTAGGGGAAGCGTTCATTTCGCTTCTTTCTCATCAGAATCATTCTTTTCCTGTGTAAGAAGCTTTTCGTCGATAAATTTCTCAACTTCCTCCAATTCGTCTTCATCGAACCAATCGGACAGTTTATCCTTAGCCTTGTTTTTCACATCCTCAGGAACTTCCACCCAGATTTTGTTGATGACAAACAAGAGCACAGTCAAGTCATCGGAAAGTCCCACGATGGGTATGGCGTCGGGCAGGACGTCAAGCGGGCTTATGAGATACCCCAATGCCCCGATGATCATCGCCTTGTCCTTGTAAGACACTTCCTTGCTTTGGAGCGTGTAGAACAGCACCAGTGATGCATAGACGAGCTTTGAGCCGGCTCTTTTTGCTATCCTGGATATTTTCTCAACAAATCCCTTGGCAGAGAACTTGTCAGCGTAAGCCATGAAGTCTGGTAATTCCATTTTCAGTAATAATTGGTTTAGAGCGACAAAATTACACTTTTTTTTGAATTAGACAAAATTTTATTTGCTTGAATCATCTATTTGATGTATCTTCGCATCAAAAAGCAAAATTATTATGGAAATCAACATCGACGACATGGAGCATCGTGTTCGTAAAATCATATACGAGCACAGTGCAGATGCAGAATTTCCCCGTTTGGAAGAATACGGGGTGACAGAGGACGAATTCGACGACTATATGTTCTACAAGCAAGCCGTAATAGACAATTCAGAATCTCTTCGCAAGAAATACACCATCTACTCCATCATCTTCATCATACCATTCATCGTGGCAGCCTTTTACAAGACCTCATTGACCAACGCCCTTATTGCCTCTGGTTGCGGTTTGGTTCTGTGTGGCATCTATTATCTCATCACCATCTTGGTACAAAAGATAAGGATGAGCCGTTTAAACAACGAATCCATAGAACGGTATATCGCAGATGTCATGAAATTTCAAGATCGGTGACACGCACCGTCCTTAGTTCGTCAATATAGTTCTGCCGCATGGACAATGCGTGCTGCCAGTTGGGATAGTCCTTTATCAAATCATCCAAATCGGTTCCGGATATAGGCCATGAGCCGATGTTGTCCAATCTGTCGACCATCTCCCCCACGGTGATGTTGGCAATGTCTTCCCGTGGCATGAAGGCAGGCTCGCTATCCTTGTCACCGCCAATGTTGATGACGAGTCTTGCCTTTGCAAGTTGTTCCAGCAAATCCACGACGACATGAATGGGGATGCCAGTGTCCTTTTTCAGGCCAAGGGGAGTGCATGCCCCCTCTGCTTTTGCGAATCGTTTGCAAATATGTGCAAGCAAAACCGCAGAGAGCACCATCTTGTCCTTCTCTCCAATCTTCTCATTGTATGGCATGGGCAACAGTTGTTCCATGTTCTGCCGGGTATAGCACAAGTGCACCCCGAACAGGCAAATGATCCATGAAAACTGTATCCAAAGCATGAAGAGCGGCAAAGCTGCAAAAGAACCATAGATGGCATTGTAACTGGTCACCCATAATTGGGAATGGATGTATAGCAACTGTAAAAGTTGCATGGCAACACCCGCCAAGATTCCCGGTCCTACAGCGCTGAAGAAAAACACTTTCGTGTTAGGCATGAGCATATAGATCAAGATGAAGATGACCGACATGATGACATAAGGGGACGCGGCAATGATCACCCTGAGGACAGGTGCGACAAACTCCCCCATTTGGCCGGACATTGCCGTCACAAAAATGGAAACACCTGAAGTGAGGGTGATGACAATGGGAAGCAGGAAGAAGAAAGCGACATAGTCGATGATGGTGCTCATCCATCCACGTGAACTCTTCACTTTCCAAATGTCGTTGAATGCCACTTCGACATTGCTGATGAGCATGATGACGGTATAAAGCATGACAACGAATCCAAACCCCAAAATGACCCCGCTTTTGGCATTGACAAGATAAGAGTTGACAAAGCCTATGATGGCCTCAGCCACCTGAGGTTGGCTTGAAAGGACATCGGCAAACCACTCTTCAATGTGTTTTGACACACCAAATCCCCTTGCAATGGCAAACACCACGGCCACCATGGGCACAATGGCCAGCATGGTGGAAAAGGAGAGGGCAGCAGCCGTCCTGGTGATTCTTGAGTCGACAAAGCTCCTGATAGCCAACACTACCGTCCTGACAATATTGACAAGAAACATGACCGGTGTCGAGACATCGCCTTCCTTGATTTTCCAAATGTTCTCCCTGAAGAAGAGCAGCATTTTTCTGAGTGACATGACAGAATCCAGATAAGAAACGTTGATGGAATGGCATGAATAAAAAAGGAAGCAGAATCCCTATAAGCCGGGTTCTGTCTAGAAGTGTTTCCACATCAGAGCCTGTCATCTGTCTAGTCCCCGGGTCACCCCGGGGCTCGAGCGTTCTACCCTCCATCGCATTACTCGGGCGGGCAACCCTCAGTCGATGGTATACACGAACTTGCAGCTCCCAGCGGACACAGCCTGACGATCACCCGCCAGCTGGTGGTCTCTTACACCACCTTCTCACCCTTGCCTTCCCAGGGAAGGCGGTTGTTTTCTTCTGTCTGAGCCTGCCGTCACCAACAGCTTCCATTTTCAGAAGTGGGACGCCCTTTGCTGCCCGGACTTTCCTCTCGTGCCATTGGCACCAGCGACAAGCCGAGATTCTGTTTCCACATGCAAAGTTATGTATTTTTTATGAAAATCGATGTGTTTTTTCATTTTTCATCACATTTTGCACGCTATTTGAGAAAAAACACTTAATTTTGTATGCGAAGAGAAATAGTGTAACCACATTTCATACATTCTTAATTCTGTAACAGAAGGCAAAAACGACCCAAATATGAATATCAGAAAAATAACATTACTCTTGGCATTGGGCTTTATCTTGATTTCTTGTGAAGAAATCAAAAACAGACTGAATTTGGATGAATCTTCATCTGTCGTTTCCAATGAATCTTCTGATGAAGAAGAGAATGAAATCGATGATGCATCCGACACCCCACGCACAAAAAATTTCTATACCAGTTTGTTGGAGTCGTTTTGCAACGATTTGTTCGACGAAAACTTCACTGGCGACACCTATGAAAGAGGAAGCCTTGTGGTGGTGAAAATCACACCATTGGAAGGAAAAACCGTACAAGTCAGTGGCACTCATAACTATAAAGTGGAAATGGGTTCAAAAGTGAGTGGCCAAATGTTCAAGGCCACCATTAAAGAAAAAGGCGACAACTTGTATGACATCAAGTTTGAGAAAGGTTCCTCCAAAGTGCTTAGTGACAATTCCTATTGGGACTCCATGGAACAAGAATACCGCTACGAGTGAACCAATCCCTCCGTATCAGGCATTTGGGGGTATTTTGCCCTCAAGTGCTCCAGCTTATCTATCGTCTTTCCTAAAAACGCCTTGTACTCTTTTGAATCTGGGTGGAATGGACGATGCGCCAAAGCCTCCTTGATAGGTTTCCACTCTTTTAAAAAATCTTTTGCTTCTTTACTGAGACAACTTTCCACCATCCTTTCCCATACATATTCTATGGCCTGCTGGGAAGGATGTATCATGTCTGGTTGGTAGAAACGATAATCACGCAATTCATCATTGACAATCTCAAAAGCAGGAAAATAGTCTACAACTCCCTGACATTCCTTTTTCAACTGTTCGGCGGCAAGAAGGAGGGTTGCCTTGGAAATCACACTGCCATGGAAACCATATTTGGCATACCTGATGGGGCTGACTGTCACCATCACCTTCACCTCTGGGCAGGCGTCCTTAAGCAATCCAACAGCCTTGGCCAGGTACTTGCAACACTCTCCTACAGACAAGGCCTGTTCCTCAAACAGCTTTTGGGGACGTTTCTGGCAATTGTCCACTATTTCACCCGTCTCCTTTAGCACGTACACATGGTTGGTGCCCAATGTGAAGACCACGACTTTGGGGGATATCCTTCCAGGCTCATTCAGGAAACGGTTTACGGTATGCATGATACTGGCAGGATTGTACATCACCCCATAAGGATTGACCACAGCCCTGAATTTCTCTTCTTGAAACCTTCTCCCTATGCTATCGGCAAAACACGAACCAACAAATAGCATCTCCTCACATGGGGCGATGGAAAAAGACAAAGGTGGGATTTCAACTACTGTACGGAATATCATAACATCGTCATGACGGATAAAACCATCTTTTGTACTCATTATTGAAACAAAGGTGTTACTAATGCCAAGACTTTGTTTCCTTTTTTTTTAAGCAAGAATCCTTTCCTTTTGGACAAAATTAACTTTTATTAACTTCCAGTTGTCAAAAATAGGTGTGATTTATTTTGTGGTTTATGGAATATCATTACCTTTGCAACGAATTAGGATAACGTCTGCCATTGTTTTTGTCACGACCATTGGAAGTGCAATCAAGCATGGCGGCAATTGTTTCATTAAAAACAGGTAAAAAGATGAAAAAAATTTTTATGACCTTGGTAGCTGCCGTTATGGCTCTTTGTGTCAATGCACAAGTTTATGTTGGTGGCGGTGTTGGTGTCTACAATGTCAGCGATGACGACGACGCTACATTTTTCAAGTTTGTCCCTGAAGTAGGCTACACCTTCAACGACAATTGGGCAGCTGGTGTTGCTTTCGGTTGGGAAGGTGCTACAGATGGTGGTAAGAAAACTGTCTCCATCAATCCTTATGCTCGTTACACATTCACCAATAACAAGGTGGTGAACGTCTTTATTGACGGCAGTATTGGTTATTCCCACTCTTATAACGCCGGAATCGACGCCGATGGTTTGGAGATTGGCTTGAAACCAGGTGTTGCCGTGAACCTTGGAGGTAATTTAAGTTTTGTCACCCATGTTGGTTTCATCGGTTATCAACATGCCAAAGACAACAACTTCAAAGACAAGACCGATGTTTGGGGTGTCGACGTTGACGGTCGCAACATCACATTCGGACTTTACTACAACTTCTAAGACTGATTCATCATCCCATGATAAAGAAGGCCGCCCGAAAGGCGGTCTCTTTTTTTGCTCCCAACGGTATCGAGTTGGAATTATGCTTCGCTTCAGATTTCAGATTTCAGATTTCAACTACCGCCCCCTCCTTCTCTCATTGGTTGTGCCCGCTAAGGGCTCGCACACGACAAGGATTCTTTACTCATGCTGTGCTTACCAATAAAAACCCCGACCTAGACAGTCGGGGTTTTTATTGGATTGGTTAAATTCTAAATCCACCTGACGTAGCAGAAGTCCTGACGATGTGGAATGGGAAGTTTGTCATTCTTCGGGAACATGCGAACACCAGTCTTGAAGGTGCCAGCCTTATCCGGAGTGATGTTGCATTCAAAAGTATACAAGTTTCCTTCCTTGTTGACAAGTTTGAAAGAATACACATTTGCAATGTGTTCCTCTCCATTGGTGTCGGTCTTGAGTGCAACGAATTCCAGTCCTACGGCATCGTCGAGTCCCGCCTCGTCGATGACGTATTTCACGTTGAACTCCACACCGGTCTCTGCAGCGTCGACAATGTTGCTTTCCTTGCTCACCACCTTGATGGAATCCCATCTTTCAGCAACTGTCTCCTTCCAATATGCGATTTCCTTTGCCATGAGGTTATTGTCCTTGTGCAGGAGTTCGGAACGCTCAGCCAACTTGCAATAGAATTTCGAGTAGTAGTCGTCAAGCTGACGTTTCATGGTGTAATGCGGAGCAATCGTAGCGATTGAATTCTTGATTACTTGAATCCAGCCTTCGCTGTATCCCTTGTTGTTGGTGTTGTAATAGAGAGGAATGATTTCGTTCTCCAACAACCCATAGATGGTAGCGGCATCAAGTTGGTCTTGGTATCCCTGGTTTTGATAAGTGCGTTTCTCTGTTAGCGCCCATCCTGCACCTTTCCTGTAGCCTTCAAGCCACCATCCGTCGAGCACGGAGAGGTTGACGACACCATTCATTTCAGCTTTCTCGCCTGATGTTCCTGAAGCCTCAAGCGGACGGGTAGGAGTGTTCATCCAAATGTCTACACCGGAGACCAACCTTCTTGCAAGGCGGAAATCATAATCCTCGAGGAAGATGATTTTTCCCAAGAATTCAGGTTTCTGACTGATTTCAAAGATGCGCTTGATAAGTCCTTGGCCTGCTCCGTCGGCGGGATGTGCCTTTCCAGAGAAGATGAACTGCACAGGATGCTCAGGGTTGTTGACAATCTTGGAAAGCCTCTCAAGGTCGGTGAAGAGCAAATGCGCCCTCTTGTATGTAGCGAAACGGCGGCAGAAACCAATCATCAATGCATTGGGGTTGATTTTTTGGAGCAGGGACACGACACGCGAGGGGTCACCTTGGTTTTTGAGCCATGTCTCGCGGAACTTGTCTCGAATATAGTCCACCAGCTTGTTTTTCAACGCCATGCGTGTAGCCCAGATTTCTTCGTCAGGTACATTGTAAATGGCATGCCAAATGCTTTCGTTACTCTGGTCGCCCATAAATTTCTTGTCGAAATACTTGGCGTAGAGCTGCCTCCACTCTGTAGCCGCCCAGCTGGGGAAGTGCACGCCATTGGTCACATACCCCACATGGTTTTCCTCAGGATAATAACCAGCCCAGATGGGTGCGAACATCTTCTGGCTTACCCATCCATGCAACTTGCTCACGCCATTAACTTCCTGGCAAGTGTTGCAAGCAAAGATAGACATGCAAAAACGCTCTGAATGGTCTTCCGGGTTCTGACGTCCCATGCCGATGAACTCATCCCAAGTGAGTCCAAGCATGGCAGGATAGCCACCCATGTATTTTCCGAACATCGCTTCGTCGAAATAGTCGTGGCCAGCAGGAACC
>Ga0247610_10000597_pt1 | contig 49605 bp, 35 predicted proteins | sample 174DNAGHGhighgp2_FD_193483 | JGI IMG/M metagenome (GOLD analysis project Ga0247610, IMG submission 193483) | Sheep rumen microbial communities from Palmerston North, Manawatu-Wanganui, New Zealand - 1742 DNA GHGhigh gp2 | ecosystem: Host-associated > Mammals > Digestive system > Stomach > Rumen...
CTCTAGCCGAACTGCCGGTCTTGAACATGAGGTCAATCATCTGAGGGAGCTTCCCTTCGGGATCAATGCTCTCACCGATGGTCTTTGCGCCAAACACGGCCTTGATGTCATACTGACCGTCAATGTTCACCTTATCCGTGCCGAACAGATGGTGCACATCGCCATCCTCGTCGGCAATCGCCTGCACGGTCCGTTCTTCAGGCAGCACATATCTGCCCGTCACCGTGAAATAGATGCTCATGTCCATCGTCAGACAGCCGTTTGACGACTTATCGTCGGGAAATGTCGGATTGAGGGAACTGCGATCCGTGTAACCCGGAGCGTAAGGGCCAGGAGCACTAGCCATGAACTTACGCAGATCGACATAGAACGCATCGTCGGTAACGTGGTTGCGCGGCTCGTCATCATAGAGTGCTGCCAGTGTCTTGCCAAACTGGCTGCCCCCCACCTCCGTTCTCATGGCTGCAATGTCAGGCTTAGCCGTGGTATGCATCGCAGCATAGACAGCACTGGCCACCAGACGGGCCACGTTGGGGTCATTCTTGAAATGATAGCCGTAGATATTGCTGTTCATCGTGTAGCCGCCAGCCTCATAGCCAGCCTTATAGAGCGCATTACGCTTCGCCGGACAGAGCTCTGACAGTTGCATGGCACTGAGCCAGCCGATCATGGTCTTATAGACGGCAGCCGTGTCCACATCCCACCCCATGAAGTAATTATAGGCCGTCGGGAAGTTCTCTTGCTGATAGAGCAAAGGCAGCCCCGCCTTACTCGTGCCCTTGGTCTGGGCCACGGCCTCTTCGGCCATCGCAAGCAGGTGGGTATAGGTCTTACCGTCCTTTTTCACATCGACGATACCGCTGAAGTTACGACTCAGCACCCCGTTCAGAAAAGCATCGGGGCCACCGGTGATCTCCTCTTCTTCTTTGGGGGTGTCACCAGGCACATCAGGCGTTCCTTTGGGTGTACTGCCACTGTCGCACGACAGGAAGGCGAAAGGTAATATCAACAGAAATAATCGTTTCATATTTAGGTATTTTTATAAGTTTCACTTTTTTTTCAGCTGCAAAGGTAGGCATTTTTTCTGAATTACAAACAAAACTGCGTGCTTTATCTAAAAAAATCGTACCTTTGCAGCCATGAAACAGAAAACTTCCACGGCGATGCGCCTCAGAGCGCTGGTATTGTCAGTCCTGATGACGATGCCCCTCTGGGTGCTGGCTCAGATCTCCGGTGTGGTGGTAGATGCCGAGGACGGAGGTCCTGTGCCCTACGCCACCGTACAATATAAAGGCAACCGCATATCGGCAGTCGCCGACGGCAATGGCCGTTTCCGCATTGAGCGCCACAATGGCTGGCGACTCACCATCAGTTCCGTAGGCTATCGCGAACAAGTGGTCAACGTCAATCCCAAGACACCTGCCCAGTTCACCGTCCGCCTCTCTTCCGAGAACCGCACACTCAGTGAGGTGACCGTCAAGTCGAAGAAGAAATCGCGCTATAGCCGTAAGGACAACCCCGCCGTGGAACTGATGCGCAAGGTGATAGCCAATAAGAAGAAGTCCGACCTGAAGAGCCACGACTATTACCGTTACCAGAGTTACCAGAAGATAGGCCTCAGCCTCAACGACCTGAAGCCCGAGACACTCGAGAAGGGCATCTTCAAGCGCTATCCCTGGCTGCGCGAACAGGTGGAGACCAGCCAGTACACCGACAAGCTGACACTGCCGCTCACCGTCGACGAGATGGTGACCGAACAGCTCTGGCGCAAGGATCCGAAGGCCGAGCGCACCATCGTGAAGGGTACGAAGTCGAGCGGTGTCAACGACCTCTTCCAGACGGGTGAGATCCTGACGACGGTGATGCGCGAGACCTTTGCCGATGTCGACATCTACGACGACTACATCCTGCTGATGCGCCATAAGTTCAGTTCACCCATCGGCCGCGATGCCATCCAGTTCTACCGCTATTACATCACGGATACCGTCTATGTAGGAGCCGACCGTTGTATCCAGCTCGACTTCCTGCCCAACAACCAGCAGGACTACGGCTTCCGCGGACAGATCTATATCATTGCCGACACCAGCTATCAGGTGAAGCGCTGCGAACTCTACATCCCCCGCTCCAGCGACGTGAACTGGGTGGAGTCGATGCAGTGTATGCAGGAGTTCTCGAAACAGGAGAACGGCGAGTGGTTGCTCACCATCGATGATATGATCGTGGAGCTGATGCTCACCGACTTTATCCAGAAAGGTGTGGTTACGCGAACCACCCGAAAGACCGACTTCTCGTTTGACCCGCTTCCAGACTCGCGTTTCAAGAAGAAGAATCCGCTACAGATAGAACCAGGCTCCGACAGTCGCAGCGAGGCATTCTGGCAGGAGCACCGGCAAGTGGAGTTCACCAAGAGCGAGGCTGGGATGTCGGGCTTCCTCACCCACCTCGAACAGCTCAAGGGCTTCAAATATGTCATCTTCGGACTCAAGGCCCTCATCGAGAACTACCTTGAGACGGGAACCCGCGAAAAACCCAGCAAGTTCGACGTAGGTCCTATCAACACCTTCATCTCGCAGAATTTCTACGACGGCCTGCGCTTCCGTGTGGGTGGCCAGACCACGGCCAACCTCAATCCCCACCTCTTCGCCAAGGGCTACATGGCCTACGGCACGAGGCACCACGAAAAGTATTACAACGCCGAGCTCACCTACGCCATCGCCCCCAAGCAGTATCTGCCGCAAGAGTTCCCCGTCAACAACATCATCTTCTCCTCGAAGCGCGACGTGGCCTTGCCCAGCGACAAGTACGGCATCAACGACAAAGACAATGTCTTCGCCTCGTTTAAGGTACATGACATCGACAAGATGTTCTTGTACAATACCCAGCGTTTGGCCTACGAGTTTGAGACCTCTACCCACTGGCGTTTCTCCGGCGACCTGAAGACTGAGCGCATCGACCCCATCGGTTCGTTAGAACTGAAGCCCGTGGCACTTGATGCCGCCCCACTGTCGAAGATGCGCTACACAGAGTCAACCTTCGGCATCCGCTATGCACCCGATGAGAAGTTCATCAACACCAAGCAGCGCCGCCGCACCACCAACAAAGATGCCTGGTACGTGCAGCTGCAGCATACCATCGGCTATCATGGACTGCTCGGAGGCGAGTATGCCTACAACTATACCGAACTGGAGTGGTTCCGCCGCACATGGCTCCCCATGAGCTGGGGCAAGATCGACACCCGCTTACGTCTGGGCAAGCAATGGAACCAGGTGCCCTGGCCCCTATTGCCGATGCCACAGGCCAACCTCTCCTACATCGTACATCCACAGCTGTTCAACATGATCAACAATATCGAGTTCCTCAACGACCGTTTCGCCTCGCTGATGCTCACCTGGGAGATGGGCGGCAAGATTTTCAACCGCATCCCCCTGCTGCGCAAGCTGAAGCTGCGCGAGATCCTGGAATTCAAGGCCCTCTGGGGCAGTCTCTCCGAACGCAACAATCCCTATCTGTCGCAGAACCAGTCGAGCACGCTGCTGATGAACTTCCCGACAAACAGCTACATCATGGACGGCAAGAAGCCCTATTTCGAGTATGCCATCGGTGTGCAGAACATCCTCAGTCTCATCCAGATTGAGTACGTCCGCCGCCTCAACTACCTCGACCTCCCCACCGCCACCAAGCACGGCATCCGTTTCACAATCACCCCGACGTTCTAGGCCGTTACGGAAAGGGGGGACTTCTGTTATAATTCCAATCGGTTTAATTTAATTAATTAATTTAGCCCCTATAAGGGGCTTAATTTAAATTTAATTATTAATAATAACACGCGCGAGTCACTGGCATGGAACAAAGTCATCTACTAGTGTTGCATAACACCAGTTTCTTACCGAGAAACTTCCTGAGCGAACAAGAGTCTTTTTACAGTATTGCCTTTATACCCTAAGACTAGCTCACTTTTAAGAACTTTAAATAAATGTAATTATGATCTCAAAGTTGGTGTTTTTTCATTAAATATCATTATTTTTGCAAACAATTAGACGTTATTTTGACCATGGTCAACCTGAGGAATACAAAAGATGTGGCTTTGGCATTGTCAAGTGGCGGCGCCAGAGGACTGGCTCACATCGGCGTGATTGAGGAACTGGAATCTCGGGGCTATCACATCACCTCGATAGCCGGTTGCTCGATGGGCGCACTCATCGGTGGGGTCTATGCTACAGGCAAGCTGAATGAGTTCCGCGAATGGATGAAGACCGTCGACAGGAAAAAAATGCTGGAACTGACTGATTTCTCGTTCTCAATCAACCATCTGGTAAAAGGGAACCGGATCATCGAGGCCATCATGGATTTTGTGCCCGATATTGCCATTGAAGAACTGCCCATTCCCTATTGTGCCGTTGCCACCGACTGGAAGTCAGGCCAGGAGGTTGTCTTCAACGAGGGCAGTCTGTTCGAGGCCATCCGCGCCAGCATCTCCCTGCCGACCTTCTACGAACCCGTCCAGCGCGACGATATGATCCTGATCGACGGCGGTGTCGTCAACCCCATTCCCCTGAACCGCGTGCAGCGCCACCACGGCGATATTCTGGTAGGTGTCGACGTGAGCGGTCACGACTACAAGGCCCAGTGGGAGAAGATGCACCGACTGACCGAGAAGCAGAAACTGAACAAGTCGTGGAAGGCCCAGATCCTCGACAAACTCATCCCCGACAACCTCGAATTCAACTATTACACCGTCCTCTCCCGCACCATCTCCCTGATGATCCGGCAGAACTCCCTCATGATGACCCAACTGATGAGCCCCAACATCCTCGTCGACATCCAGATGAGCCGCTATGGCAGTTTCGACTACGACAAGTCCGAGAAGATCATCACCCTCGGCCGCCGCAAAGCCTCCCAGGCCATCACCGAATACGAATCCGGCTTCAAAGCTTGACAAAAGCGAATATGGAGGCTTTTGCGCCTCTTTTTTGAAACTTTTTTCTTTTTTTTATACGTATCTGCCAAATTATTACTATTTTTGTACCCAAATAATAACTAAAAGCTGAACTCGTTGATGACTGACCAAGAGATCATACAAGGACTGATAGCTCGGGACAATCGGGTGACGGAAGACTTTTTCTTCGTTAAATGTCGGCCGTTGTTCATCAGTGTGATGAAGCACGTATTCGACTATGAGGTTGAATACGACGAGATGGTTAATGAACTCTATGTCTATCTGATGGAAGACGATGCCGTAAAACTGCGCAACTTTGAGTATCGCAGTTCTATCTATCAGTGGCTAAAGATTCTCGCCATCCGATTTTTCATCAAGAAACGTGGCAGAATGATAGAAGATAGTAGTCAGGAGACTCCTTATGATGGGTACAATCAGGCGGCAGGGCCCGATCATAACTCATCGGCAGAGGGCGATTTGGAGCGGCTCTTCGAGGCGATGCCCTCAAGACGCTATGAATTTATCATCCGTCGGCTCGTTATAGATGACTGCGAACCAGAGCTATTGGCACAAGAGATGAATATTACTACAGCAAACTTATACAATATACGAAGGCGTGCGATGGCCCAACTGACCCGTGTTGCCCTTAATGACATTAAACAGTATGGAAAATAAAGACCATATATCCGATGAACTGCTGGCGGCATATCTTGATGGCAATGTCAGCGAAGAAGAGACCAAACGGATTCTTCAGGCAATGAAGACCGACCCATCATTACGTGAAACACTTGATATTGCCCTTCAAGTGGATAATGAGAATGCCGACATTATTCCTTTGGAAGAACTGCCTATGCTGCAAAAGGCGGCAGTAAGTGGTGATAATGTATGTGCTGTCTTATGTGAGATTTATATCTTACACAGGCGTAACCTCCCATACGATGAGGAATGGTTATTAAACGCTGCACGAAGAAAAGAATGGCTAAAGCCTGAAGGTACTCCCCTATTTTGCTTGGGCAATCTTTTGGCCTATTCCGGGCTACTTGTCAGTAGAAAATATGATTCCACACTCGATGACATTAGGCGTGCACTCGACAAAGACAATGACGTCGTAGTAGGAGTTGATCGTGAGAAACTCTATACCGAAGAAGTTGATTTGGAAGATTTGACAAATCATGCCGTGGTTGTCACTCATGTTGACGATCATTCCGTTATGATCTTCGACCCGTATGAGGCTCCTTATATTTCAAGGATACCCATCGCCGACTTCCTCAATGCCTGGAAAGAGTCTCAGAACTACATGATTCAAGTTCTCCAATCTGTAGAAGAGTATGAACCTCACCCCATCAATGTAGACAATATCCCATTAGACGGGTATCTTGAAGAATTACAAGAGGCTATTGCCGAGAATGCTCACGATGTCTGGGCAGAAGCCAGGATGAAAGAAGATTGGACTTATGGAAAAGAAAGAGATGACGCAAACAAAAAGCATCCCGACCTTGTCCCTTACACATCACTACCTGATAGCGAGAAGGAATACGATCGTCTCATGGCCTTTAAGACTATCAAGTTACTAAAAAAGTTAGGATACGATATTGTCAAGCGCTAATAGTGGATATCCAAGGGGAAGTAAGCAGGAACTTAATAAAGTAACATATTATTATGAAGACTATCCGAATATTCTTAGCGTCATCAGAGGAGTTGAAGGATGAACGGCAGAAGTTTGGCAACTTGATTCGTCAGTTGGACGATATCTTTATCAAGCGTGGCATCCATATTCAATTGCTGGTTTGGGAGGATATGGACCCGAGCTACAACAACTGCCGTAAGCAGGACGAGTATAATGCATGGATTCGCGAGAGTCAGATATTCGTGGCTTTATTCTATACCCGTGCAGGGCAATATACGTTAGAGGAACTAGAAGTGGCACGTACAGAGAACTGCCGTCGGCAGGAACCGAAGCTGATGATCTATTGTCGCAGCCTGCAGCCAGGTGATGTCGAGGAACAGGATCTGCAGGAGTTCAAGCAGACACTTGAGAAACAGTTAGGCCACTTTTGGGGTAACTATGCCACAACGGACAAACTGCATCTGGATTTTGTGATGTACTTTATGCGTTCTACTGAGGGTCACAGCAGTACGCTGAAGGTGGAGAATGGTCAGGTGGTGCTCGATGGCTTCACCGTGGCTAGCATGGACAACCTACCGTTTGCTGCCGGTAATGAAGGTTATCTGCGTATGCAGGCGGAGATACAAGAACTCAGTAAGGAGATTGAAGAAACCCGAGGTAAGTTAGAGAAGAAGAAGCAGAAACTGGAAAAGAAGAAAGTCCGGCTTGAGAAAGAACCCGACGATGAAGATAATAAAGAGGAATATGAGGAAGCGAAAGAGGAAGTGGATTACCTGACTTCCATATTGCAGTCAAGGCTGAACAAATATAATGCTTTGCAGGATCAGTTTGCTAGCCACCAGCAGGCACTCCTAGATACTGCCAAACGCGTCTCTGAGATGCAATTGGAAAAGGTGAGCAGCGAACTACGCCATGCAGTTGATAAATTCGAGCAGGGTCACATTGAGGCTGCCAATGCAATTCTTGACGTCATCGAGCATGAGGCCAACCGCCATATGGAGCAACTGGAACGTAACCGCACCTTGGTACATCAGGACATTGAGGCTTTCATGCTACAAGCCAAAACTGTAATGGCTGATACTTTCATACCCATTAATGAGCGCATCAACAAGACTGCCGGCATCTATGCCAAAGCCGACGATTGGGCCCAGAAGAGTGCGCTGCCTGATGAAAAATACGAATCATTGTTAATTAATTATGTAACGTTCCTTTATTTCTATGCTCAATATGATAAGTCCTTATCTGTATGTCAACGCCTAATAGTGATGCGAGAGGCAAAATATGGTAAAGAGGATCTTAGAACAGCCGAACTCTATAATCTTATTGGATGTGTTTACAATAGTTCCGGCAACTATCAAAAAGCGTTGGATTATCATAACAAGGCACTATCTGCACGAGAAAAGGCCTTGGGTTTAGAGCATCCTGACACAGCCCAATCGTACCATAATATTTCGTCTGTATATGAAAATCTTCACTGCTATGAGAAGGTGATTGAATATTTGCCTAAGGCTTTGGCTATTCGAGAGAAATTATTTGGTTTGGAGCATCCTATTACTGCAGAAACATATTGTAATATTGGCGGTGTTTTTGATACTTGTGGTGTCTACAGCAAAGCGATGGATTATTATTCCAAGGCACTGGCTATATACGAAAAGGCTTATGGCTCGGAGCATCTTCTTACAGGTTCGTTGTACAACAACATCGGTTTTCTATACACTCATCTTGGCGACTACGACAAGGCTATAGAGTATTATTTCAAGGATTTGGAAATACGTTCGAAATCATTAGGTCCAAACCATCCTGATATTGCCCAATTGTACAACAACATCGGATGTGCTTACGATAATCTTGGCAATTATAGCAAGGCTATAGATTATTGTTTCAATGCTTTGGCTATACGTGAGAAGGTTTTGGGGCCAGATCATCTTGATACTGCAGGATCGTACTATTGTATCGGTGATGTTTATAAAAGGCATGGCAATTATACCAAGGCCTTGGAATATTATTCTAAAGCGATGTTAATATCCAAGAGAACAAAAGGATTGGAGCCCTCTATAATAGAAGCACTTCAAAATAAAATAAATTTAGTTAAGCAGGAAATAAACTAATTATTTTATGTTGAAACATAATCCGAATAGTCATTATAAGTAGAGTATCACTGAGAAAAAAGATAGAATCTGCATTAATAGATAGATACAAACAACAAACTATTAAAGGTAAAACAAATATGAAAAAAGATTATTTTGTATTCATTAGTTATTCTTCTTTAGATAAGGACTGGGCAAAATGGCTTAGACGCAAACTAAGAAATTATCATCTACCGACAGCGTTCAATGGGCGTACTGATATAAGGAAAAACTTACGTGAAGTATTTCGTGACAGAGATGAATTAAAAGCTGGTCCTGAATGGGACAAGCAGGTAAGAGATGCATTATCGAATACAAAAAACCTTCTCGTTATATGTTCAGCTAATGCTTTTAATTCTGATTCTGTTAAGGATGAAATAAAGTATTTCAGATCTATAAACAAAGACAACGACAACCATATTTTCCCTTTTATAATAGAAGGCAATCCGGAAGAAAGTTTCCCTTCTTATCTTAATCATTCCAAACTAGCAGGAGATGTCAATAAAGACGGGAGTCGTGATGCCGCTTTTATTAAGGTTGTTGCAGGTATGTTGGACATTGATTTTACAGAATTATGGCAAGAGGATGAACGTGAAAAACATAAAAGAAGGCAAAAAATCCTCAGTTTTGTATTGGCAGGTTTCATTTTATTATTTGGATTGTTGTGGTATTTGGATGACATGTTTCATGAAAAAGATTGGAACATGATGGAAAAACAAACAAGGGCTGTTACAGAGAAGATTCCTGAATTGTTGAGCGAAGGTAATAGCTTACTGTCTCAGTTATTGCTTTTAGAGGTTCTGCCTGGAGATATAAAAAAAACTGATCGCCCATATTTATCAGAAGCTGAAGTATTGTTGAGGGAAGCCAATAATATGGATTGTTACATATTGCCTAACTATAACGAGATAATCTCAGATCTGAGTCCCGACGGAAAATATGTATTAGTTGGAGATGAAGACGGGATCGGTAATCTTATAGATATCAATTCTGGGAGTTGTATGATGAAGTTGAACAACCATAATATTTGTTCTGCTTCATTTAGTCCAGATCAAAAACTCATCTCTACTGTTATTGGCATTAGAGGGGGGTGGCATAGTGGTGCCCCCAAAGAATATTCTAATATTTTGCTTTGGGATACTGAAGACGGAAGTTTGAAGATGACTCTAAAAGGGCACGGAGAACAAGTTATTAAAACCTTTTTCAGTGATGACGGGAGGTTATTAGTCTCTAGCTCATATGATGGGACCATTCGTTTTTGGGATGTTATATCTGGCAAATGTTATATGAAATTAAATGATGACGGATACAATAATTATGATAAGCTATCCGGAAATAATAATCAAGAAAACAACATCAGTAAACTTATTTCACTTAGTCCTGATGGGAAAAAGTTACTAACAAACTTTACTACAAAAAACATTGAGATATGGGATACACAAAGAGGAATCTGTATAGATACTCTAAAGGGACACACTAATATTGTTTTAGCATTCCATTTTAGTCCTGACGGGAATGAAATTGTATCTGCGGGATCTGACAGTACTATTAGATTATGGGATGTTTCTACGGGTAATTGCAAGAGGGTCCTTTCTGGTCATACCGGTTCTATTCGTGATGTTTCATATAATCAAAACGGAACCAAAATTGTTACAGCATCCAGTGATAGTACTATACGAATATGGAATTTACAAAATGGGGCATGTGAAAAACAATTAAAATTGAATACAATTGCAATGAAAGCTACTTTTACCCCCAACGAGCAAAAAATTATTGTTTCCTCAAATGACAAAAATGTAAGGGTATGGGAACCATATAAAAATCCGACAAAAACTCTTATAAATAGTCATGTCAGTTCTGTCACTTTTAGTTCTGGAGGTGAGTATGTCGCGTATAAGGGAGTCGCTGATGATGTAAAAATATGGGATGTGGTAGGTCAACGTGAATTCTGTTTAGACATGAGTAAGTACGTAGAATCTCTTTTCTTTAATAATGACGGAACAAAATTAATAACAACAAGCTACGGTAGCAGAGGACATATCATTAATGTTTGGAACACGATAGACCACAGATTGCTATGTACAATTAAACCCGCAGAAGGGTATTCGAGATTTAAAGGGATAAACATTTGTGATGATGACACAATAGTAACAGTCGCAGATGGTACTACAGGCTTCTGGAATGCAAATACTGGAAATTGCATAAAAGTTATATCTAACCAATTTAATAATAGATGGAACAATATAGCAATAAGCCCTAATGGGCAAAAACTTGCTGCAGTCTCAAGCGCAGACAGTATTTATTTGACAAATCTTTCGACTGGAGCGTCTATGCTTTCTTTAGGCCATCACAGAGGTGCTGTTTGCCTCTCTTTTAGTATGGACAATACATTGTTAGCATCGGGCGCTGCTGATGGGATAATCAAGTTATGGAAGATATCCAATGACGGGGAGCCCTTGGTTTTAGATGGCGGCTCTTCTCAAGTGTCTGATTTGTTTTTCAGCAAGGATATGAACTACCTAGCTTCAATACATAAAAAAGGTATAGTAAATATATGGAATACTGATACCGGTGATAAGGTGGGTACCTTTAAGGGGGACGGGGATGTATTTTTGTCAATTCACTTTTGTCTCGATAAAGATTATATTGAAGGTGTATCTGAAAACGGTATTATATATACTTGGTCATTTCCTCCTCTCCAACAACTTATTAACGAGACTCGTGAAAGATTCAAGAACCGCAAGCTAACGCCAGAAGAAAAACGAAAGTTTTTTATAGAATAAAAAGCCCCCGTTGATATGAAACAAGAAAAAGAGTATTTCGCATTCATCAGCTATAAGCGTGAAGACGAGAGGTGGGCCAAATGGCTTGCTCATCAACTTGACAATTACAAGTTACCCTCTACCCTTAATGGTAAGGAGCTGCCTCCAAGTTTGCGAAAGACATTTAGAGACGTGGATGAACTTAGTGCAGGTAATTTGCCCGAACAAATATACAATGCCTTGTCTACATCGGATAACCTAATTGTTATTTGTTCACCTCGCTCTGCCAAATCTGAGTGGGTCAACAAAGAAATAGAAGATTTCATTAATATTAAAAGTGGGAATACGGATCATATTTTCCCATTTATTATTGACGGGATTCCTTATTCAAATGATCCAAATATTGAATGTTTCCCCGAGAAATTAAGAAATCTTCCAGAGAAGGAAGAACGACTTGGAGGTAACATTAATGAACAAGGCGGCAGGGAGGCTGCTGTTGTAAAAGTAATAGCTGGAATGTTGGGCGTTTCATATGATTCATTATGGCAGAGATATGAAAGAGAACAGAAAAGGAAGAGATTGTTTGGAATTGGCATCGCAACACTTATTGCATTAATTGGTCTTGGTATAGGCGCTTTTTTTATTAAGCAAAATAATGTGATAACAACACAAAGAGATAAGCTTCAGAAAGATGCTGTCATTATGTCAGACCACTTGTTGAGAATACAAAATGATTCTCTTAGGCTGTCTGCTCAAAATGACAGTATAAGAATACAGAATTTTCTTATTAATAGACAACGTGACAGTTTGAATATATCATCTAAAAAACTAGAATTGTCAAATAGGTATCTTGTTGAAGAAAGGAATAAAGTATTAAAAGCAAACTGGAAAATGCAAGAAAACATCTCTCGTCGTATTACAGATGAAATAAATAAAGCCATTAACAATGGTGATTTATATCTTGCTCAACGTTTGACAAAAGAAATAATACCTTCAAATATTGATTCTCCCGATAAACCATTTCTGCATGAAACAGAGGATGCGATACGGACTATATATAGTCTTTTTTCTGATAGTATTTATAAATCCGTTGCAATACTTGGCAAAGGAGACTATTCTTTTTTCATAGGAGATAACAAACTTATCTCAAATGAAATAAACCACACCACAAGTTTCGTTTTTCATCAGGATGGCCTTAAAAGAATACCACTTGCAGTTCCCCTTGACATATATAGCGGGAAAGACTATTGCAATATTTGGAATCTGAATAATGGTACACTAAACAAATGCGAAGGTGCTTTTTGGGCTTGGAATAATGGGCATTATTTGGCCGCAACATCGAATAACGAGTATAAGCTATTTGTCATGGATTCTTTGGCAGCAACCGACTATGTAGAGTTACCGGTTTCTTTTTCTCAACAATATTTATCAATAAGTAAACCTCACACATTAAGTAGATATTGCAAATATGTTGCATATGATATAGGCGACTCCGTTTTTATCTACAATATCCTCAAAAAGGAACTTGAAACATCAGTCAATGCAAGTATGCCAATAAGCAATATTTCCATATCGCCCGATGAAAAGAAATTTATTTATTTTGCAGACTCCATGCTCTATGAGTATGATATAGAACGGAAAACAAGACTAATGGCTCTACCCAATTACATGGCTGCAGAATATAGCAAGGATGGCAAAGTGATATATGCAGCAAAAAGGAATGACACAATTGATGTTATTAAATGTAATAATGGTATAATTGAAAAACAAATAAATCTTTCTTTTAACAATTGTTCAAAGATCTCTATAAGTCCCAATGAACGTCTTCTAGCAGTAATAAGTGGAAAAGATATTGTACTATGGGATCTACAAGAAGCTATAACAAAACAATCAATAAAGGGATACTATGAAATAAAAGACTTTTCTTTTTGCCAGAATATGGACTATTTCGTGACCACAGACAACAATCATGATGTAAGATTGTGGAGTAAAGAGACTATCAATCCCTGGGAGGTTAATTTATTACAAGCAGGAAAAGATCATTATTTCGATAATCTTTGGATGTCGCCATCAAAAGATTATTTCGTTATTAACCCTATTCCCAAGATACAAAAAAACGATTCTCTTGATTTAATTATTTACGACTTAAATAAACATAGAATAAAGAAAAGAGTAAGGTTGCCAAATATAGTATTACCAATTGTTGGTCAAATGGATTATAAATATGCACTATATAATAACATATTTGCATATGCTATTACCTCAGACAAATCATCATCTCTTGTATTCATAACAGATTTGGATAGTGGTGAGACTATAAAGTTAATTGAATATCCAAAGTCAATAAACACGATAAGTTTTAGTCCCGATGGTAAAGAATTCATAATTCAAGAAAGCAAAAGATCATATTATAGCACATTAACATGGACTCTAGAATACGAAGACTCAACAAACAAGGGGAATATTACAATAAGAAGATCCAATGGTGTGAATTATATTACCAATCAAAATAGAAACGTAGAAATAAGAAAAAACCTATCGACAATAGAAGCAATAATTAAAAGCGATCCATTGATATCCCACTTTGGTTTAAGTAAGGACGAGAATTTATTTGCAACACAGAAACTTTTAATAGATAGAATTAAAGTATATAATTTAAGTACAGGAAAGGTAAATGAATATAAAGGAGTCGAAGGAGGAGCTGGAAAAATGTGGTTTGATGATGAAAACACAACTCTTTTTATAGAAAATTTCAAAGGACTTTATATCATGAACTTGAAAACTGGTAAAACTTCTACCTTATTATCTGCTGGAAGACCTTTTGTTATAGGGTATAATTATTATTTATATAACGACCATAATGTCGTTAGTGTTAGAGCTATTCCCACAATTAAAGAAATTATTTCCACCTGGAAAGGAAATATTAATAATTTACCATTGACGAAGGAAGAAAAGCAACTATATTATCTCGAATAACGATATACTGCTAACAACAGCTAATGAGTTCAAAAAACATAAATCATGAATAATAGCGATCATACAATAGAACTACTTTAATTTGAATAAAATGAATAAAGATAAAGAATATTTCGCATTTATCAGCTATAAGCGTGAAGACGAGAAGTGGGCCAAATGGCTTGCTCATCAACTTGACAATTACAAGTTACCCTCTACCCTTAATGGTAAGGAGCTGCCTCCAAGTTTGCGAAAGACATTTAGAGACGTGGATGAACTTAGTGCAGGTAATTTGCCCGAACAAATATACAATGCCTTGTCTACATCGGATAACCTAATTGTTATTTGTTCACCTCGCTCTGCCAAATCTGAGTGGGTCAACAAAGAAATAGAAGATTTCATTAATATTAAAAGTGGGAATACGGATCATATTTTCCCATTTATTATTGACGGGATTCCTTATTCAAATGATCCAAATATTGAATGTTTCCCCGAGAAATTAAGAAATCTTCCAGAGAAGGAAGAACGACTTGGAGGTAACATCAATGAACAAGGCGGCAGGGAGGCTGCTGTTGTAAAAGTAATAGCAGGAATGTTAGGTGTGTCTTTTGATTCTCTTTGGAATAAATATGAAAGAGAACAAAAAAGAAAAAGATGGTTGGGAATATGTATTGCCATGATTGTGGCTTTAGCAGGTATTGGTATCGGTTGGTATTATATTTTGCAAAACAAGATAATCGAAAGTCAAAAGTTGAGTTTAGAAAGCGCCACGATTCGTTTACGTGAAGATTCTGTGACATTAGCCAAACATATTTCAAGAATTCAGAATGATTCTATTCGCCTCTCAATACAGAATGATAGTATTATCATACAAAATGAGTTAATACTTCAACAAAAAAATGACCTTAACATTTCTAATAAAAATCTACAATCGTCAAACATCAGGTTAAGAATAGAGCGAGATCGTGCTCTCACAGCTCAATCTCGTGCTATGGCAGAAAAATCAATTCAGGTTGGTAATAATGGAGATATCATAGAGAGCATGTATTTGGCCCTTCAATCTCTTCCTCAAAAAATTAGTAATCCAGATCGTCCAATTGTGCCAGAAGCAGAATTTGCACTTAGGACAGCTATGAATAAATGGCTAGATAAAGGAGTGCACAGATATTACATGTCGAATTCACCTGGTTCTCCCACTTCAATGACTATTTCAGAAAACAATTATGTTGCCTATGAAACAAGTCGTGGAGTTTATCTTGAAAATATAGCAACTAATAAATATAATGTGAATATTTTAAAAAGGAATAATGCCTGGGAAAGAAATGACGCCGTGCTAAAAATGAAATTTGATAATAATTGTGCCCTATTGTATATTAAAACAAAAGATTCATTATATGTTTGGAATTTGACAAACAAAAACATGGAAAATTCTTATTATTCACCATGTGAATATGGAATCGTTGATATTAACTTGTCTGATTTGTCATTTGCAACATATGAATATTCTGTAGGAAAACCAAAAACGGAATTGATTACAATTAGGAGCAACAAAGGTATGCTTATAGACTCAATTAGAATTCCATGCCAAAACAGAACATATTCAAAAAAAATTGAATATAATCCCCAGGGAACAAAACTTGCATTTAGTTCTGATACCATATTGTATGTATATGACATTGAGAAAAGGAGTATTGATAGAAAGGTATGTGTAAATTGTTACAATATTGAGGACTTGCATTGGAATAGAAACGGTGACAGGTTGCTAGTTTCTGCAAACATTCAAGATAGTAATTTTGGACAAGCATTAAATTCATCTTCAATATACGAATTAGAAGCTGAATCTGGAAAAGAGCTATTGGTAATAAGACAGAATCATTTTCCTATAGTAAGTTCTAACTACTCACTAGACCAACAGTACATTATTTCCCAATTTCCAAAAGATTTTATAATATATGATAGTAAAACAGGTAATGTTTGTGAACATTATGAGAACAACGAGGAACAATTTATGAGTATTGCCATGGCTAATTCGATTATCCTAACATCTTCATTAAAAAATATGGGTATTCAAAGATGGGTCTGGAATAAGGAGAATTTGAATAAATCAGATTCGATATATTTAGGTGTCAAAGGTGTAAAATCTATATATCCGAGTAATGATTTCCTGTATTTCGCACCTCTTGTAAGAGACACTGCACAAGGAATAAATAGTATTCCACTGTTATTTAAGCCTTGGATGGATAAAAATGAATATGTAGACGTGTCATCTGCTACAATTGCAACCATTCGTAATGGATTCTGTTCTGGAGAATATAAAATCGCAAAGTTTTCGTCACACAACAAATATTTTGCGACAATAAGGGATTCTATAATATTTGTAGTTGATTTAGATTCGCTCACACTAAAAGAAATAAAAGGTCCTGCTAATGTTACACAGATAGAATTCAATCCTACCGAAGAAGAGATCACATATATAACCGATAGTACAATTACGTTTTTTAATATGTTGACACAAAAGGACTCGCAAAAACAGTTAATGATGAAATTGAAAGACATAAAATATTCTCCTAAGGGTAATAAACTGTATATGCTAGCAGATTCGACATTATGTGTTATGGAAAAAACAACTAGAAAAATTTTAAATCGCATCAATTTGCACTCAGACTCCTTTAATAATCTGTGTATTGATAAAGATGGGAAATATGCAATTGTTAGTGGATATTTCGGAAATTTGCAATTATGGGATTTGTCAACACGGAGTTGTAAATGGTCAACCAAACTTGGTTCACATCTAATTGATTATATAGAATTATCTAATGATGCACAATACATTATTTGTGGCTATTATTTGGATAATTACTTTTCTATTATAGACAAAGATACAGGTGTACTAATACAAGAATTCAGAAATAGCGGTTCAAAAGTTGGACATTTTAATAAATCTGGAGATAAGATATTAACCTCAACAGAGTCAAATGGGGGATATCTCTTGTTGAACAACTTTTACAAGCTGCAAGACCTTATAGATTCTTGTAAAGAGTTGTGCCGATACTTTGATTTATCGGAAGAGAAAAAAAAACGATATTTTATAAAATAACAAGTTAAAGAAATGAAACAGATTGAACAACAATGCAAAGAGAAAGAGCAAGAATTGCTCAACCAGTACTTTGGCGACCTCGTTAAGGAGGCTGCTGTGGAACGTCCCGAGATTATCGGGGAGTACACAAAAGACCTGCCGTTGAGAATTGAGGCGGAGTATAAAGCTTTTTTGGAAGAACTATGGAAGGAGTATGCTCCTGATGAACTGAAAGGGACTCCACTCGTGTTTGAGGAACAAAAACTGCGCAAGTTGATGACAGATGACGATCGTGAGTTGATTGAGGAAGCCCATATAGATGCTACTGAGCAGACATTATGGGAACGTATAACCAAGACGAACCATAAAGATGTTACGTACTATAAGGGACTTTTGCAGGATTATACCCGTGACCTTCTGATGGTGATGCGAGAGGATTTCTTGGAAGAGATTACTGGTCATCATATAAAAAATAAGGCTTTTGAGGATGATTAATGATAGAATCTATGCCAACGTTGGCTCTTTATCAAAGTAATCGATCAATTAATACAAGAAAGAATGAGTAAACAAAAGTACACACCGCAGCCTATTGACACTACGGATGTCAAGCTGCCAGAAGAATTGGAACAGTTGGTAGAGGAGATGGCTAAAAATGTGCATGAAATATGGGCACAAGGGCGCATCAATCAAGGTTGGACTTATGGTAAAAAGCGCGATGACGTTCTTAAACATCATCCCTGCCTGATTGCATACGAAGACCTTCCCGAAGAGGAAAAGGTATATGATAGGAATACGTCAGTTGAAACTCTTAAGTTAATAATGAAATTGGGGTTCAAAATAGAAAAGTCATAACATCCTCTTAATTGAATCCCCGAATTGCAAAACAAATAACTAAAGGCCTCAAACAAATGGAAAAAAACAAAGGAGAAAATTGGCCATGTTCTCAAGAACAGAGTAACGAGTATTTTGCTTTTATCAGCTACAAACGTGAAGATGCAGAATGGGCTTTATGGCTCCAGCGTAAGTTGGAAAACTATCATTTGCCGTCGAAAATCATCAAAGAACATCCTGATCTTCCTAAGAAAGTTCAAGAAACATCACAGATACGCCCCAGGATATTCCGAGACATCACAGATCTTGGAAGTGGTTCGCTACCAAAGAACATAGAACTGGCATTAGATAGTTCAGAGTTTCTAATCGTAATTTGTTCTCAGAAATCGGCAGAGTCTGAATGGGTGGATAAGGAGGTACAGAACTTTGTAGAGAAGGGAAAGGCAAACAAAATCATACCTTTTATCATTGATGGAAAACCATACGACTCTCAAAATGAATGCTACACAAAAACGCTATGGAAATTAAAAGGCACGCAAGACGAACCAATTGGCGTCAATATTAATGATCTCGGACGCGAGGCTGCCGCTATTAAGGTGATATCAACAATGCTGAAACTTAATTTTGATACGCTATGGCAGAGAGAAATGCGGGATAAAGCTAAAAGGCAGGGTATTATTGCCACAATAGGAATTATTGCTTTTTTTGTTTTGACTGGTTTTCTCGTTTGGCTTTATTATAATAATCAAGAACTAAAGAATCGCAACTGGAAAATATTAGAGAACCAGGCGAGATATATTGCTATGCAAGCCGATCAATTAATTAATGAAAGCGATGCTCTATCTGCAAGGTTTATCTTAAGCAAAGTTTTACCTAAAGATCTTGAAAATCCAGATTTACCTTACACAGCGGAATCAGAGGCAGCATTGAGGAAATCCTGGAGCAATCATTCTGCCGTATTAAATGGACATACACGCAATTTGTGGACATCAGAATTTAGTCCTGATGGCAAAAAGATTGTTACAGCCTCGAGTGACAATACTGTTAGGGTATGGGATGTTGCCAGCGGAATGCAGCTCTTTGTTCTGACAGGTCATGAAGACGCTGTTCGTTTCGCAACTTTTAGCCCAGACGGTAATGATATTGCTTCGTTATCTTGGGACAACGTGATTAAAATTTGGGATGCATCAACAGGAGAATTAAAAAACAGCTTTACTGGGGATCGAAATAACACACACACCTTATCATATAGTCCCGACGGAAATAGAATCGCTGTTGGTTATAGTGATGGGAATATTATTATACGGGATTCTAAAAGTGGGCATATAATCAACTCATTTAAAGGACATGAGGGCAGAGTATGGTCCGTATGCTACAGTCACGACGGAAAACATCTCGTCTCGTCATCTAATGATGGATTTGTTAAAACTTGGGACACAGGCTCTTGGAAGGAAGTGAGAGCATATAAAGATATTATCAGATATGCACCATATAGCCCCAATGCAAAAATAAGTCCATTTGATTATAAACCAGAATCAACAGACATATGGCAAGCTTCATATAGTCCTGATGATACTAGTATCATCTATGTCTCAGACAGTGCAATTATTGTCCTTAATGCGCAATCAGGCATGGAAAAGTTGAGAATAAAAGGGCACACAGGAGATGTAACAAAAGCAAAGTTCAATCATGATGGTAAAAGGATTGTTTCATCATCAAGTGACAATACAATTAAGATATGGGATGCTAAAACAGGAGAGATAATAAAAACTCTTAATGGTCATAAAGGTACTGTATGGGATGTTAATTTCTCTCCTGATGACAAAATGATTGCGTCTGGTTCAGACGATAATAGTGCAAGATTATGGGATCTCGGGGAGAATGAGCCCTCTATAATAATCAAATCAAATACAGGGCCAATTACATATTTCGCATTCGGTGGTAGAACATTCCCAAAATATGACCATGTAGAATTTGCAATGTTCACACCTGACGAAAAAAGTATTGTCTTTACCCCAGAAAAGTGTGGTATTAAAACTTACAATCTCGAAAGTGGAAATATCGAAATAAAAGACACAGCCAATTTCTACGGTAAATTAGAGGCTGGCATGTTTTCCCCAGATGGAAAGTATTTGGTTCGTTCTTCAGGCAATCAGATTAGAATACTCAATGCTCAGACTCTCCATATCGAAAAGGAGTTAGAATCAGAACTATATACAGACAATGTTTATTTTATCAATAATGGTGAGAACATTATTTCATTGACAAGAGATTGTTTTGAATTATGGGACTGGAATAACGATAAATGTTTGAGCAAGTCATCGTTCGACGGTATATATTATGCAACAGCCGCCAGTTCTCGAGGGTATATTGCCACATCTCGTAAAGACACCATGGCAATATGGAATGTCAAAACAGGAAAGAAAGAAAAAACGCTCATCAATGATCATCACGAAATAGAGAAAATAGTTTTTAGCCCAAACGGAAAGTATCTTGCCTGCACATCCAATAATGTTACTGCTGACATTTGGGACATTTATACTGGAAAGAAAGTCCAGACAATTTATGGCTATTCAAATTTCATTAATACTGTGTCATTCAATCCTCAAGAAACCGTATTGATGACAGGCGGGCGAGAAGGATTGGTGAAAATTTGGGATATTAAGACAGGTAACCTTCTATCTGAATATGAAGGAGATGCTGGTTCCGCATATTACGCTTCTTTTAGTCCTTCAGGTGAGAGAATTGTTGTAGGATATGAAAAAGAAGTTATTAAAATATGGGATTTCCCTCTTTTACAGAATCTGATAAACCGCACAAACCTTCTATTCCGAGATCGCAAACTCACCCAAGAGGAGAAAGACAAATTCCATTTGGAATGATGACAGGCAAATCATTGTATGTGAGAAATAAGTGATTATGAGGTCAAGATGATAGAAAGAGCTGCTTCGGCGGCTCTTTTTTTGTGTACAAGCGATTATGAAAGTTCAAATGATTATGAATATGAAAAAGTATTTCTATTTGATGGTTGTGCTGGTGATGGTCAGTTGTGCTGACCAGCAGCTTGTTGATGAGTTGGGAGTATATACAGATCGTGCTCCTGCGAGTGAGGTTGATGCGCTTATCGAAAAGGCGCGGTGGGGCGATGGGGAGGCTTATCTGAAGTTGGCCGACTGTTATCGTTGTGGCAATGGAATCAAGAAAGACTTCGTGAAGTTTATAGGTATGATCTCTTTTGCCCATGACTATGGTGCCATTTCCAGTGTGAATGATTATTTTGGAAAACTGCCGGAGGATTCTGAGTTTAGACTCTTTTTCGATGCCATCTGTAAGATCGATGAAAAACAGGTGGACGAGGCCCGGGGCCTTGCAGATCGCCTGGTCGCTGAAGCCTCTACTGATGGTGTGGTACTGAAGGGTATTCTGTCTCTTGAACATGGGGATAGCCTTGAGGCTGATCGGTATTTCGTTTCTGCGTCAGAGCAGGGTAATGAACTGGCAGAATTGCTGCTTTGTGTGCCAGACTGGCGGGATGGCACCAATCCCAACAAGAAGAAACTATCGTCATTGGCAGATAAGAACCCTGTTGCCTGCTACATACTTGCCAATCATTATTCTGGGCAGAATGGAGATACTATCAGAGATGACCGCTTGGCAGCCTATTATTATATGAAGGCTGACAAAATGGCCTTCTTAGATCAACGGGCAGCAGGATGGCTGTTGAATTATCACAGGAATGGCGGGGATATCGTCTTGACAGAAAAGGATGTCCTGCGACTAAAGAAACTCTCAGGTATCGTTGACGATGAGGAGTAAAATAATCATTTTAAAAGTATAAGAGCATATGAAAAAGATTTCTGCAGAATTGTTCTTCTCGGTGATGTGGAAGGGCGTGTGTCAGGCGTTGGAATGGTTCTTCGGACTGTTCGGGTATAAGAAAAAGGGCTTGCTGGGCTTTGTTGTTTGGCGATTGTTCGCTTCAAGTGTCGCAGTGATATTGGGCATTTTCGCTACGGTAATGGTCTTCAAGATTGGAGGGACTGTCTACGAAAAGAAGTTCAAGGAGGCTCACTGCTATGATCCTGATTGCATCAACTCGGAGTATCTCGGCAAGAACATCTATTATCACAACACTGCTGACGGCAAGTGTTACGTGTTTAATAGCCTGAGTCAGAAGAAAACCATCAAGAGTATTGAATGGATAGCCAGACCTGAAGGCGAGGATTCTCTCATCTGCTTCTCTGACGGGGAAAAGCGTGGCTACTTCAACAAGAACACGGGTGAGGTGGTGATTCCTGCCAAGTACAACCATGCGTGGACTTTCTCGGAAGGGCTTGCCAGTGTGGATGACAATGGCAGCATCAAGTTTATCGACGGGACGGACAAGACGGTCATTAACAATGTGAGGTCATACGTTCCAGGAATGGATGGATTGTTCTTCCATGGGGGCTACTGTCTGATCGACAAGGAAGGTCCAGAACTCTGTTGCCTGATTGACAAGAGCGGATGGACGGTTCTGCCCATGGTGTATAACGAGATTACGCCATCAAGCAACTATGAATTCTGGAAAGTCCGCACAGGCAATGAAGAGGCCGTTTACGACAAGGATATGAAAACCATTATCCCTTTGACCGAATGTTCGTTGAATCTCTACGACGATGAGATCTGCATGACATTGCCCGACCATACCATGCGGAAGTATGACATAAAGGGACATCTTATCCACGACTTTTACATTGTGGGTGTTAGGGATCTGGAATATGAGTCGCCCGAGATCATCAACCGTCCTCCGACCTCTAATGTAGTGAGTGACGAGATTACCGAGACTATTGATGAAAGCTATCGTCCGAGGGCGATTGCAAAACTGAGGGCATATACCGCCGGCAAGAACTACGATGGTTTGATGACGCGCGACGGACATCCCGTGACAATGCCTCTTTATGAGAATATCGAGGCCATCGGGCCTGATCTTTATCTCTGTACGGTGTCGAATGAGGACAAGGTTGTAGTGAATGGAAAGGGTGAGCTTGTGAAATAGTAAAATAAGAAGGTATGAAGAATCATTTATTATATGCAGCGTTGGCATTAGTCTTTGTGAGTTGCTCACAGATGGATCTGCCAGAGAAGGAGGTAATGTCAACTGTTTCAGAGCTTGATGCTTCTGATTGGTCAATTGAGCGAGTGTATTTTATGGATAGAGGGAACAGGAAGATTGCTCGTGTAAAGAAGGAGGGCCTTGGCGAGAAATGGTATTTCTATAGGTCTGTGGGCAAAGGTGAGCAGGTGATGATGTATGCAATTTCGGACCAGCTGTTCCGTAAAAAAGTCAGCGAATATCCCTGCATCACCTCGACCTTTACGTTTGCTGATGACATCTATCGGATTCATCGGTATGACGTCGAGCCATCAAGGTGCTCTCAAAACTATTTCTTGATTATTTCCAAGAAAAAGTGAAGAGTTCTCGATAATAATGTCTATCTTTGTAGCATAAAACGTGGGCTCAAATGAATTGAGTAAGATTAAATTAGGAGGAATTGTTATGAGTATAATGGATTTGTTTCGTAAGAAGGGATCGCAGCATGAGGAGTGCGATGAGAAAGTCATAGATTTGTCAGACGACACCCAGTACCCAGCAAGTGTATTGGCGGATATGAACTATACATTTGCCCTAGGCGATGACAGTCAGAACATGATTTCATTTCTTCAGGGAAGATGGCAACAACCAACGTTCCACTGGGGATGGGACGATATCACGCATGAGGATGCTGTAAAGAGCGATTTTCTTTTTCGTGCTATGAGTCTGATGAATACCCAGTATAGGAAACGGCGTGATGCGATAATTGCTTCAGAAGGTTATCGTTTCGTTTGGAAGAACAAAGCGGTCGAACCTGTTCCTCGTATACTGTCAGGTAAAGAACTGTGTGATTACATGAACCGCTCTTTGGAGCGCGACCTGGTCACTATCAAGAATATCAACGCCTCGGAGGACAGGGACGAACGGCGTAGCCGATTAAATCCCACCTATGAGGACCTGATGGCAGAAATGGAGAAAGATGAAGCCGACAGGGATTTCAACTTTAGGAACAAAGGGGACGGTATGATCAGTTTCTGGAGTAAGGCCTGGGGAAACAAACATCACATTGTGGTCAACACCGTTTTGAAGAAAGCCTATACTATTGTGAATCCTGATGGGGATATAGTAGGCTTTACGAAAGATGACATTGATTGGGATAATGTCAACCAACTTGAGCACAACTATGATGCCATGAATCTACATACCAGTTATGCATTCGGTATTACCGATTACAAAGATGGTGTTGCTCAAGTGGAATGGATGTTATATCCTGATGGTCGTTACTTTGCTGATGAGGACGGATTCGGTATGGAGGACAATGACGAGGTCTATATCTGTGCTACCATCGATACAGAATGCCGGGTCCTAGTCAAGTTCCGAGATATTGACCACTAAGGACATACGACTACGACAAACGTCATGATCTTCGACGGACAGACCAAAGTACACTTGCCACACTATTGACGAGGAAGGTCACGTAGTTATTCACATGATTAGGATTTTACAGTAAATTTGACTTTCAAGCATATAGTTCAATTAATGGGGCAAAGATTTGGTAGTTTCAAAAGAATGCACTATCTTTGCAGCATGACAAATGAACTTACCGATAATAACGAAATGGGAAAGAGTGAAAGGCAATCTATGAGTCGGTTGAATTTCTGGCTTATTACTATCGCAGCTGCCGCCATGGTTGTGGCAGCCATCATCCAGTATTTCATCATGCGCAACAGCATGTTCCAAGAGGCTGAACTACACGCCAAGAGCGAGCTGATGATCTCCAAGCAGAAGATTGAGACGGCTGTAACGAATGTAGAGTCGGCCGTGAACAGTACGACCGCAGCTGTTGCGAATGTCACCAACGTTCCAGATGGACTCTATGAATTGACCAACAAGATGCTCGCCGATAATCCCGTCCTCTCCAGCAGTGTTGTGGCCTATAAGGCAGGCTATTGGGCTGATCAGGACAGCGCCTATGCCGTCTGCTCCTACAAGGACGGGCCGAATATCCTACGGAAACGTTTGCCTGCTGACTTCCTCACGGAGAATTGGTACAAGAAAGCCTTCATTACAAGGACGTCGTTCTGGGACGAGCCATTCATAATAGACGGGAAGATGACGGCCAGATGCGTGATGCCCGTCAAGGACAAACGTAGTCAGACCTTTGCCATACTGGCGGTCACCATTCCCACCGATTCCCTGACGAAGGAAATCAAGGGACTGTCCGCCTATCCCAACTCGTATGCCAAACTCATCACCGACAAGGGGCACAAGATTGTTGGTCCCAACGAATCAATCAAAGAGAGCGATGCCCTCCACTTCACCGAACCTATCGGCAACATAGGTTGGAAGCTGACAGTGGTTTGTCCGCGTTCCGACATCGGCTACAATATCCTCTCCGGACGTATTATCGTATTGGCTCTCATGTGTCTGGGTATCCTCCTATTGGCCTTCATCGTCTTCAACTCACTGCGGAATCTGAATACCCTCAAGACTACGACAGAAGAGAAGGTTCGCATGGGTGGAGAGTTGGAACAGGCACGTGACGTACAGAATTCGATGGTACTCTCACAGCCAGAGGACCTGCCACAGCGCGATAACCTCAATATCAGCGTCGGCCATATCAGCAAAAGTGAGATTGGCGGTGATTTCTATGACTGTTTCATCGAGGACGACCTGCTTTACCTATGCATCGGCGACGTGGCAGGTTCCGGCGCTCCCGCAGCCCTGACGATGGCGATGACACTCAGTGCCTTCCGTACAGCAACGCTCCACAACAACGACCCTGCCTCCGTGATGAAGGACATCAACACCGCCATCTGCCGACAGAAAGAAAAGGTCACAGTGAAGTTCCTCTGCGCCATCCTCAACCTGACTAATGGTGAACTGCGCTACTGCAATGCCGGCATGCACTCCCCCATCCTATTGACAGAAAACAGCAAATGGGAGATTGAGGTAGACAAGAACCCACGCATCGGTATCAGCAAGGACTCCACATTTACGGAACAGAAGACACATCTGATCAACGAGAACGTTCTGTTCTTCTATACCGACGAGCTGACAGCCGCCAAGAACAGCAAGGGCGAGGAATGGGGCTATAAGCGTTTAGAAACCTTGCTCAAATCATCGTTCCGCACGAACGACGAGGCCCTGGTAGACCGCATCTACAAGGCCATCACCCAACATACCGACGGCACCCCACTCCACGATGACATCACCATGATGGCTGTCAAGTATACTCTTTAAGAACAACTAAGAACTGTTTAGTTTAAGATGGAACACGACATTTTTATTAGCTACTGCCGCAAAGACTCTCCTATTGCTGACAAAATTTGTGCAGCATTAGAAGAACAGGGCATAACATATTTTATTGATCGTCAAGGCATTGCTGGAGGCAAAGAGTTTCCGGAGGTGTTAGCTGATGCAATAATTGGGTGTCGTATTATGCTTTATCTAGCGAGTGCCAATAGCTATGGTTCCAAGTATACTAACAATGAGATCACCTTTGCCTTCAATGAGAAACCCAAAGGCAGTATTATACCATATGTTCTTGACGGATCATGCCTTCCTGCGACACAGCGTTTCATCTTTGCCAGTGTGAATATCCGGACTCTGAAAGACCACCCTATTGAGACAGTTCTTATGCATGACCTGTGTGAACTGTTAGGAAAAGAATATATAGAGCCTGAAAGTGTTCGACAAGAAAGACTAAGAAAAGAAGAGCTTGATAGAAAAAGGCAAGAAGAAGAGAGCATACGCCAAGAAGAAATCAGAAGAAAGAAAGAAGAGAAAGAACGCAAGAGACGTGAAGAAGAGAAGAAAAAGCAAGAGTTAGAAAAGATTCAGCAGGCAAATCAATCCGTCCGAAAAGTAAATGAAGAAAAAACAAAGAAACAGTCAACAAGTAAAAAAGAAAGTAGTTTTATTGAAAAAGCGAAAGAAAATGTTTTTCCAATAATTATTATTGTCATTGTCTTGTTAATGACAATTGGCTTAAGAAGCATGTGTAGTGGCTCTGGCGACAAAGATGTTTCTAGCAAAATAGAAACAGGAATGGACACGTTATCTTACGCCCTCGGAATGGCACAGACTGAGGGGTTGACTAAATATCTGTCCGAGACATTAAAAGTTGACACAACTCTAATGAAAGATTTTGTTAGTGGCCTTTACGATTTAGACATACCATCAGATCCAGAAAGAAGGAAAGCATACCAAAGCGGTAACACATTAAAGTTACAGATAGAAAATAGCATGATACCTAACATCAACCATGAACTTTTTGGCGACGATGCCACAAATACCATAAGCCATAAATTATTTATGAATGGATTCGCTGATGGTGCACTACGCAATTATCACATTATGCCAGCAGAAGTTGCCCATAATACGGCGAACCACCTTATGCAAACAATAAGACAAGACAGAATGAATCAAGAATATGGTTATAACAAAAAGGATGGTGAGGATTTCTTGAAGAAAAATGCAATGGAAAAAGGCGTTGTAACCCTTCCTGGTGGAACTCAATATAAAATTATCAAAGCGGGGCAGGGTGCTATTCCCAAAGTAACATCCAACATTACAGTAAACTATGAAGGAAGGACCATTGATGGTACAGTCTTTGATAGTACATATAAAAATAATAAGCCATTAACGCTACAACTAAACAAGGCCATACAAGGTTGGCAAGATGCACTTACCCACATGCGAGAAGGATCCATCTGGGAAATATACATTCCACAAGACAGAGCCTATGGTGAACGTATGCAAAACAGCATCAAACCATTTTCGAGAATGTAAAGTAAACTGTGTCAGGCTACAATAGAAAAGTAGTATAACACGTTTATTTTATGATGGCAAACGAAGAGATTGATTACAAGTTGGCAGCCGAGCAGTTGCGTACTGGCAAGCCATTGTTTGGTAAGGACGGTGCCTTGGCACCGATGTTGGAGCGCATATTGAATGCTGCTCTTGAGGGTGAGATGGATGCTCACCTGAGTGAAGAATCCCGTGAGAGCGGCAATCGCCGTAACGGCAAGATGTCAAAGACAGTTCAGACGCAGTATGGCGAGGTTACTGTTGAGACCCCTCGTGACCGTGACGGCAGCTTTGATCCTCAGACCGTCCGCAAGCGAGAGACGATTCTTGCAGAGGGTATGGCCGATCAGATTATCGGTATGTATGCCTTTGGTACGAGTACCAGGGAGATCAGCCGTTACTTCGAGCGTGAGTTTAATACCAAGCTGTCTGCCGAGACCATCAGCGCAATAACCGACCGTGTGCTGCCGGAGATCAAGGAATGGAAGTCACGCACGCTGGATTCTGTCTATGCCATTTGCTGGCTCGATGCTATCCATTACAAGGTAAAGGACGATACAGGCCGCGCCGTCACCCGTGCCATTTACAATGTGCTGGGCATCAATAAGGAGGGCCACAAGGAACTGCTTGGTATGTATGTTGCCAAGAGCGAAGGAGCAAACTTTTGGCTGGAGGTACTTACAGACCTTCAGAACCGTGGCGTGGAGGATATCATGATATGCTGCGTGGACGGTCTTAAGGGCTTCCCTGATGCCATTCAGAGCGTGTTCCCCAATACAGCCGTACAACTCTGCATCGTGCATCAGATACGCAATTCCATCAAGTATGTAGGCAGCAAGCATCAAAAGGAGTTTATAAAGGATCTGAAGCGTGTCTATGGCGCTGTCAGTAAGGATGCTGCAGAGACTGAACTTGACAACCTTGAAGCCAAATGGGGCGAGCAGTATCCTATCGTCATCAAGTCGTGGCGTGACAACTGGCAGCGATTAACAGAGTTCTTCCAGTACACAAAGGAAATCCGCCGTCTCATCTATACGACGAACACCGTTGAGGGCTACCATAGGCAAATACGCAAGGTTACGAAGAATAAGGGTGTGTTCCCCTCTGATACGGCATTGGAAAAACTGGTCTATCTGGCTTATCGTAATATCAGCGAGAAGTGGACCATGCCCCTTGCGAACTGGGCACTCATCTCCCAACAATTAGCAATAAAATTTGGTGATAGGTATGAAATTATGTAACTTTGTAGCCGTGAAGGCTCCTCATCTGGAAAACACGATTATAAATCGTGTCTCCCATCTGAGGTTAGAATAATAAGGAGAATGGCCTTGACACAGTTCAACTTACACTACCACCATTTTCTGTACTTATCTTCAAAATAGAACTTTTGAAGGTCGAAAAAGAATAATTCATTACAGCTGCAAAAAAAAAGTTATTGCCAATCGATGCGTTTGATCGCAATCAGAGAGGGTTTACCAAAACATCACCCATACAATTATGGTTGCTATAACACAGATTACAGAAGCGACGCCATCGAAATCGGTTCCTTTTGATAATTCTTTTCTTTTTTCCTTACTCTTTTCAAGTTTTATCAAATCATCCTTTTTCAACAGACCAAGTTTCTTCTTTCGATTCATTTCCTTGAAAATGTCATATTCACGCCTATTCCGTTCCACGAACTCCTTTATTTGTTTTTCCGTCAATTTTAATAGACGAGTTGAGTAATTGTAATGAATATGCATACATAGAAAGGTTATTGCAAAAATGGCAAAAGAAATGAGTGTCGGTTTAAACCACCAGAAGTCATTCGGATTGAACCAAATCATTACAACGCCAGCTATTATCACTAAATATCCGATACATCCCCAGAATATCATCATTCCATATTTACCAGGTGACTGATTTATTTTGATATAATGTTCATACATTACCGTATTTTCATCAATCTCTTCATTCACCTTGACTATAACTTCCTCGTCTTCGATCTTTGTTCCTTCATCAGAGGTATTGCGTTGGTCTTCAGTTTTTACCCTATTATTCCAAAGACATTTCCAACTTTTCAGATCTCTCAACAGTTTCTCCCGCTGTGGAGTATCTGACCAAGCAATTGTGTCAGTAAGGCCATACATCAGAAAAAACTCATCGCACATCTTGCAATCATCAATGTTCACGATGACCACATGCTTCTGTTTATCCTGTTCCGCTTTCTTTGATGCCAGATTCAACTCACGAAGGGCGAATCTGGACTTTTGGGATTCTTTGGAGAGCATGAAAAGAAACGTCTGACAAGAATTAATGCCATCTACAATATCCTGCGTATACTGTGGAGCACCACTCTCAATGGCCTTCAGATCCATCCAGCAATGAACACCTGTTTCCTGCTCTATCCTTTTCTTTATATCCTTAACCCTTTCAAGGTCTTTCCTGCTATAACTAATGAAAATCTCACGTTCCATAAAAGTATATACTTATGTTGCAAAAATACATATTTTCTCTCATTCTACAAAACGACAACACCTTATTTTATATAAAATATGCTTTTTCTGAAATTAAATAGTCAATATTTGAAAAAAAATAGCTAAATTTGGGGCAAAATAACTAAAAATAAAAAAGTAGCTATGGATGCCATTATGATTATTTGCTGTACTGTCGCACCGTGTGTGAAGGGAACAGTTGGGGTTTGCAAACCGTGTATCAAGGAAGTCGGAACCAGTTGTAACGACGTGATTATTGTCGGAATCATTTGTATTACAATTCTATTACTAACTCTTATTGCAGTAGGGGCGTGGTTTAAACTGATGGCGGATAAAAGGAACGCCCAGAAACAAGATGAAGTTAAATTTGATGAAAGCAGTACAAACAAGAAAAATGAAGCCGAATACATCAACAGGCTGCTTAAACATCTGGAGAATCTTGCCAACAAGGAAGAAGTAGATAAATATGATAAGATAGGCAGCAAGACTTATATTAATGAATTAAGGCATTTGATCAAGACTGGAACTGTAACTGATGAAAAACAAGAAGCATAGATCCTTACTATTAAGGTTCGACAGAATCCTTGCTCGGGATTTGTTAAGGCAGGTGGCTATATTGGCACTTGTCTTGGGCGTTATTTTTGTCGCCTCGTTTATCCTGTTGTCTATATCTGGAAGTGATTGGCGAGACTATTGTGAAGCCAATCATATCAGCAAGTGGGTATTCCCGCTCTATTTGCTCATTGACGGCAATGCATTTCATGATTTCTGCACGGAAGAGAATGCCAGTGGGCTGACAGTCTTTATTGCCTGTGTTATCTATGTCATTGGCGTTATTATTTTCACTGGAATGATCATTTCGGTAATGACAAATATGATAGAGCGCAGAGTGGAGGATTATCGCACTGGTCAAATCTATTACCTACAGTCTGGGCATTATATCATCATGGGATACGATGACATGGTTCCATCCTTTATTCATCATATCTTCGAAAAAGACCAGGAAGCGTATATCCTTATATTAACATCTGCGATAGTAATTGACGTGACAGAGAAGCTAAGGAAGTCGTTCAATGATGAGCAGATGAAACATATTATCATTAATTATGGTCATCGTACCACATCTGAATCCTATAAGAATATCCATCTGGAATCTGCTGAAGAAATCTTCATTGTGGGATACCGCGGTCAAACTGCACATGACGCCATCAACGTTGAGTGCGTAGACTGTATTCATCGATATTTAAAGGAACTAGATTCTGACCAACATCCAAGTAAGATAACATGCGTATTTAAGGATTTGGACACCTATGCAGCATTTAAGACAACTGAGATCTTTGACAAAATCGACAAGCTCGGCATTGCTTTTGTGCCATACAATTATTATACCGGATGGGCTAAGCAGGTGTTTGTGAAAAGATATCATAAAGACATGGACAATCCTGATCCCAAAGCGAAAGTGGAGTATCCTGCAGTATTTGGCAATGGTATTGCGCCTGACGATCCTCGCTACGTACATCTTGTTTTCGTCGGAACAACGAATTTCGCTGTAGCGTTCGCCATGGAGGCTGCCCACGTTCTACATTTCCCGAACTTCAATCATAATAAGGACCTGAAGACAAGGATTACATTCATTGATCTAAATGCGGATAAGGAGAAGGATGAGTTCATGACCCGAAACAGGCACTTCTTTGAAGTGCAGTCATACCGTTATCAAGATCTGTCTGGTATTTCGTCAGTTAAGTCATATTGGCCCAATACTCGCGCTACGGGTTTTGTAGGTAAGGATGCAGACTTCCTTGATGTGGAATTTGAATTTATCAAAGGAGATGTCTTCTCTAAGAAAGTGCAAGATGAGATTAGCAAATGGGCAAAAGCCAAAGATGAGCAGTTCCTCTCGATCTTCTTGGCTATGGAGAATCAGAGAAGTAATTTCGTAATGGGAATGAATATGCCAGACGAGGTCTACGATAACAGAATACCCATCTTTATCCGTCAGGATCGCTCAGACAACTTTGTCACAAACCTTAGAAAAGCAGATGATAAAGTTCTTCCATATTCGGTTATGAAAGGTGGTTATCACGTTAAATACGAACGTTCTGCAAGATACGCTCATATCTATCCTTTCGGCATGAACGAAACGGGTTATTGTGCTGATGACAAATCAGTCAAGCGTGCAAAACTCATTAATTACCTTTATTGTACCGCTGATTATACGAACAACACATTCAAAGATGAAATTGTACTGAATGCAATTCCCGAAAAGGATATCTGGAAGGAAGCAGATAAAATGTGGAGTACTCTTTCTGTTGCCCACAAATGGTCAAACCTCTACAGCTCATATACAATAAGAACAAAACTTGCATCCCTACGTGCCATGCGTGGTTTGATGCTTGATGACACAAGCAGAGATACCGATCCTCTATCTAAAAAAGAAATTGATGAAATGGCCAGAGTAGAACACAATCGCTGGAATGTAGAGAAATTGCTCATGGGGTTCAGAAAACCACAAGAGAATGAAGATAAATATAAGGTAAGTAAAGGCGACAAGGGAACTTTTGAAAAAAACAAAAAACTATTCATACATCACGACATCCGTCCATTCGATGAACTTGACAAAATAGAGAAATTGGACCGAGAATTTTCACGTACTATTCCTTGGATTATGAAAATGACAGAAAAGTAATTATCTGAATAAACATATTGCTATATGAAGACATTCAATTCTGCAATTCCATGGAAGGCCACTGCATGAATGTGGAAGACACTAAAAGCTTAGACCGTATTTCAAAATTTTTAGTTTGACATGATAGAAAGGGCTGCTTCGGCGGCTCTTTCTTTTGGTTTTTATTTTGGATTTATGAAGGATATTAGGAAAATTGATTTGTCATTATCAACAAGCGAATCGGCAGACTATACTGACGGTTGTATTATTGTGAACATCCAAGCAAGAAAAGGTTCGATGATCAAGGAAGGGCGATTCACTTGCTTTGTCTACACAGACGACTATTCCCCGATGTGCAACAGCGATGTGACTTATAAGTTCAATCGTGAGAACAGCATCAATGTGAGTATCAGCATGCTTTCTTTCCGTATTTGGTTGCCTGGGAAATATGTCCTTCTTCTCCGCGACAAGAATAATGGTTCTCTTGCACGTATTGACTTCGAAATCGACATGTCAATGAATATCATGCAGCAGTCATTATCGATGTGCCCAACCTGCAGTATCGAAGACATCCTTACCACCAGTATCGAGAACACTGAGTCGAGTTGGGATGTCCTCTCAACGACTCCCGGCACCTCAGAGTTAAGACAATATGCTTTGGAATGCAGGCAGCTGAAAATCTACAATGAGTTCCGGAAAGGACTGAGTGGCAGAGAGTTGAGAGCCAGTCGGAATCTTCTGATCTACACCGCCAACAGGGATTGGAATGCAGGACTGCTCCAGTCATTCCAGAAACTCGCTGTGCCAGGCTTCTATTACATTCACGTAGACTGCAACACGCTCTACAACGGAGCCCTGCAAAATCCATTTGAGCCATTGAATGAGATTCTGAACAACACCACCAACCAGGTCTTTTGCCTGACAAATCCAGGAGCCTTGCTCAACACGGGAGGAAAGATCATCACGCGACAGATTGTAGAGAAAATCTGCGAAGACAGAGAGAGATACAAGCTTTGGCTATGTGGTGGCAAACAGGAAATCGAGAGTGTGCTGGATGTTTATCCCTCCCTGAAGGATCTGTTTCTGAGCGGGAACGTACTTAGCCAACTTCCATATAGTGGCTTTGAACTCGTTCAGGCTTTTATCCAAGAGTTGGATAATGAGCATCTTGAGCCTTCTGAAGTGACAATGGATGCTCTTGCCCGAGCCATACTAGAGCATCATGAACATGGCTGTTTCTCCACATGGTCATTGAGCAGTATCCGCCGATACGTTGCTGAGGAAGTCGCTCCGCGCTACCTCAGGCGGGCTATTGATGACATCATGTCTGAGAAGGAAGAATTGCCGAAATTACCCATCGAGGATATTCCCCTTGACCTGCTGCCCAACTCGACTTCGGAGTTCGAGGATAGCATCAGAGAGCTCAACGAGATGGTGGGACTTGATGACATCAAGAAGAGTATCACAACGATGGCTAACCAAAGTCGTTTCTTCATAGAGCGCAGCAAAGCAGGATTCCACACGTCAAACAAAGCTGCGCAACATGCCATTTTCACCGGCAATCCTGGTACTGGCAAAACGACAGTCGCAAGAATGCTGGGCAAGATATACCACTCCATCGGCCTGCTTTCCAAAGGGGATGTGATATGTGCCGACCGCACAAGACTTGTGGGACGCTTTATCGGTGAGACAGAAGAGAACATGAAGGCCGTCTTGGAGGAAGCGAGAGGGAATGTGCTCTTTATTGACGAGGCATACAACCTCTACGAGGGTACAGTTGACAGAAAAGACTATGGTGCCAAAGTCATTGACAGCTTACTGACAGTGCTCTCACAACCCAATCCTGATATGGTCATCATCTTTGCAGGTTATGAGAAGGAGATGGATGCCATGCTGAACTCGAACCCCGGACTTATGGGGCGTTTCCCCTATAAGTATCGCTTCAGCGACTATGACGCAGAACAACTCATGGAGATTGCACTGCATCTGTTTGCCAAAGACGACTATATCATCAGTGATGATGCCAAGGCAATTCTTCAGCAGAAGATATGCGACACCTTGGCTCAACGCACCAACAACTTCGGCAATGCCCGTTGGGTGGAGCAGTTCATCAGAAACGGTATCATCCCAGCCATGGCAAACCGCGTCACACTTGATGCTGTTAAGGATTACCAGCATATCCTCGCCTCGGATGTTGAGGAAGGCTATATGAAGTTCAACCCACGTATGATAGAGCTAAAACCCCGTCGCCAGGTGGGTTTCAGTGCCTAACCGAATCCAAGCATGATCATGCAATTACCATCAATTGATGATGCGCAAAAAGCAATCAAGGGAGGGAAAGACCCAATGGCTTTCCTTCACCTTGGTATCCTATATGCCCAAGGGGCCGATACACCACAAGATGAAATGCTTGCGCATTACTTCATCAAGAAAGCACTCGATATGGGGTGTAAAGAGGCAGAAGAGTATCTTAACATAGCATACGAATCCGGCAAAAAGGATTTTGCCGCTGATATAGAATCTTATATCGGTGAAGACGGTTCCATGTCACGGGAAACAATCGTCAAACTCAGGGCAAGAGTTGAAGTGGAAAGGAAAGCCAAGCACTACGGCAATCTTTCAAAAATCCGCAAACATCTGGCGTCAATCTATCCCGCATACAATCGAAAGAAAGCCATTGACGACATCCTCAATGAACGGGAATCCATTGATGCAGACATCCTGTATTCCACAAGCACCGTTGACAATACGTCGGAAATCTATTTGGAGTTACAAGACCGACTCCTTCAACAGCTATATACCCAAGTGGATATTGACGATAAAGTATGGAAACGTATCAAAACTGATGCACTCAGTAAAGATGAAAGGGAGTTGGCCCAGACTCTTGTAAATTTCACATCGTCGTATGACAAAGTATGCAAAAAATACCATGTAGAAAACAAGGAAATCTATAACCTGGACACTATAGGTTTTTATCCCTACATAAAAGTCCATACCCTGGCCACACTGAGACGGCAAGGGTTCAAGTGTCTGCTGTCTATCAAGGATGTTGAACCCACCATACGATACAGGTTCTTGGAATGTTTAGATAGTGATGAAAAGTTACTGAATGTCTGCGAAACGATTAGGGACCAGAACCTCCAACTCTTTCTCATCTCTTTCGTAGAACTGAACATCGACATCGAATCACTTGAACTCAATTCCTTGGCTTTGTTAAGAGCCTATCGAAACAACAATCTCAAGCCTCTTGCAGAGCATCTTAACGCATTTGTAGGCAGACTGGATAGAGTTGGTGTTAAGCACAATCTGCCTTTTTATACGTTGGAAAATCTCCCAAGAATAGACCTGAATAAATAATCCTAATATGAGGCTTATGGCAATAGTTTGTCTTTGCTCAATAATATAGAATTATCTACGACAATGAAATCATATAGCTTATAATCGCAGTCCCAATGCTCTATTCTAGTAACTTCATGACTTTCAGCGTCCAATTCCTGCCATGGACGCAGACAGTTGTTCTCTCTAGTCCGTTCGTTGCACCCATGCAGATCATCATGAGCTTTTATATATCCAAGCATCTCGTGGGAAGCATTCAAACGTAAGTGTTCAAGTCGTGCAAGATTTTGTATAACATTATTCTCTGGACTTGTAAGGTTAGTATATCTTATCATAATCTCCCTCACGTTGTACCACATTATCTTTGTCGAAATAACAAATGATTATTTGTGACAAAATATAATTTCTTATTGCTTATTTTTCATCTGATTACTTTTAATACTTTTTCCTTCTTTTATACAAACTATATATTAGTGTTATTAGTGTAAAGCATGCTGTTGAGAAATACAAATATATTAAACCTGCAGAATGAAATAATTTAAAACTAAAAATGTGATATGAGAGCCACCATAAAATGGTGGCAATAATCAGAGTCCATATAGGACTTATGAGAACGACGAATGGCACAATTACGAGTCCTTTAAATAAATTAGTAATTTCTTCGGAGTCATCTGTAGCGATACCTAAATTCAGCGTACAGCGTATACCTACATACGACACTAAAATTGCAATAAACAGTTCACTGATTAAAAAAGGATGATGGATGAAATATCCATTATTATACATCAACAATATTAATATTACAAGAGCTATCAATGTAATTATGTAATTAAGTACTGACTCATTTGAGAAGTCAAAGAAGAAATAATACAATTTCCACCACCAACTACTATCTTCCCTTATCTTGCGTTCTATTTCTTTGGCCTTATCAAACATTCCCAGCTTGCGATATAGTGCTAATTCTTCAGTTCTTGTTCTTCCATTAATCCTACTAGGACTTATTTTTATTAAATTTGGATTTCCGGTTCTTTTTTTTTCTCCATTCGTAGTATTTGATGACGGCTTTTTATTTGGTGCCGCGATGGATTTTTCTATACTCTTTTGGAGATTGGGCTTAACATTCGTAGTGGAGTTTGAAGCGGGTTGCTTATTGAGTTTGCTAGATGCTATATAGTCTCTTTTCAAGATATGGCATAGGTCTTGCATCAAGGTAGTTTCTATAGGATGTTCCTGAATAGTCCTAATATTGATACTACTAAAAGTAAATTCCAATGCAGGAGGTAACGTAGAATTGTCAATGATGTATGGTATGATTGTTCCTTTTGCCATTTTATTGAATGCGAAGGTAACCTCATTGTTCGTAAACTTTGACTCATAACTATTCTTGCTTCCTAGGAATAGCATTATACTACTATTCATGATTGCTTCAGCCAATACTTTAGGGAATTCCATTCCACCACCAATTCCTTTACGATCGATAAAATATGTCATTCTCTGATGTTCAAGAGCAAGACATATCTTGTCTGCAATCGCAGTGTCTTTTCGACTATAACTTATAAATACATCGTATTTCATTATTGCGAATTAAAAATATTATTCTATTTTTTCTCTACTATACTATAGACAAATTAATACAAAAAACACAATAATATTAAAAACCACAAAAGCTAACGTAATCATATTCTGCCAATTGGCAACTTGATCAATCTTTGCCTCTGTGTCTTTATTATATTCTTGTATCTGTCGCTGGAGTTTCTCCAGCATTGGGTTGTAGTGAGACATATAACAATTATATCATTCTGTCCTTAGTTATTTTGCCACAAATTTAGCATTTTTTCTTCATTATCTAAGTTTTTTTCTTTAAATTTTGGTTATTTTGTGCAAAATTGCTATGTTTATTTTGGATTTGAGGCAAAATACACTATATTTGCACATCATAATGTTGGTGTTATGTCTTGAATTATATATGGAACCTGTGGATGATTATTTATGGATAATGATCGCAATGGGAGTGTCATTCCTACTTTCGCTTTTTGTGTTATTCAACACAAAAAGAAAATGGCTTGGGTGTATTTTACAGTTCTTTTCATTTATAGTTTTCTTTGTTATTTCGTGCGCTATTTTATCTATGTACCGAGGATGTGTAGGGGCGTCAAATGCATCAGAAGCAATGGTTGGCGTAAGACTAATTGAAGAAGATCGGGATTGCCATTATGAAACTACGTGGCGGATGAAACCTGATGACACATACTATTATGAGTTTGACAAAGGCAGCAATCATCATCAAATTGAGCCATGCGGGAATGATTCATATAGCGGCAAAGGAACATTCACACGCATTGATACCGTATATGCTATCAAAGAAAATATCAACCCAACATTCATTATATACTTTGATCTAGACTGCCAAAAGGTTACACCAGTATACGACGGTGATACCATTGAGATAGTTAGTGCAAATTGGGAGCGTATAAAGAATTATTTCCAAAAACAGTAAACATTTATTCCAAATAATACAGTTTCTTCTCTGTTTCTGTGAACTGACGATTCTTTACTTGTTCCCGTGTCTTGTTTATCAACTCCTGAAGCGGCTCCCACTCAAATAAGACATCATAATCCCTTTCTGATTCACAGATTATTCCTCTTCCATTTTCTGAAAACGTTACTCTGTCAAAATCTTCAAAGAAAGTAAAATCTGGCCCAATCTGCAAATTGGTATTGGCATCCATTATTCTTAAAATATTTGCAGAAGTTTTAGCTACGAGTTTTCCATCTGGGCTTAAAGCAGTATTGTGGTCAACTGAATTAAATGGCAAAGATCTAGCTCTTCCAATAATTCTGTATGGCGCATGTGGGGACAAATCCCAGATTCTTACAGTAGCATCAGAAGATCTTGACACTATACATCTATCGTCATTACAAAAAACTGCAGAGTATACATCATCAGAATGTCCCACTAAAGGCTTCCCCTCTAGTTCTCCAGTGTCTGCATTCCATATCCTGATTTTTTTGTCTCGAGAAGCTGTTACAATATATTTACCATTGATGCTGTATTTCGAAGAATTTACAACGGGAGCATATGCACCAAATATTTTCCCAACATTTACAGAGAGTACTACTTCCCCATTCTCCCAATCCCAGACTTTAAACTTTCCATCAAATGCTGCTGTTACGATTTTCTTACCGTCTGGACTAAAATCGATTGAGGAGAGTGATTCTGAGTGAGCATTGCACATTTCTTTAATCATTCTCCCCTCTTTAATATCATACACGATAAATGAAAATCTTGAGTATACTGCCAAACCTATTCTTTTGCCATCTTTATCAATTGCCATATCATTAGAGCCAGGAACTTGGAATATACTTATAAGGCTACAATCTTCAACATTCCATGCCAAAACAGTATTATTTTCACCAGAATAGTCACTAGACATCGCAATCAGCAATTTGTCATCATGTGAAAAAGATAATTTTTGAATGGGTTTTAATGCGCCTTCTAATTTACCAATTTGCTTTCCTGTTTCAGCATTCCACATTTTTATATCGCCGTTTTTATAGTATGAAGCTATAATTTTCCCATTATGGCTGAAACTTGCATATCCATTTATTATTCTACCTATCTGACATCCTGTCAGCAGATCCCATATTTTTGCCGTCCCGTCAGAGGTGGTTGCCACACACCGACTACAATCAGCATCCAAGCTAAGACTATTTATTTGGAACTGCTTTAAAGAGAAAATAGCCGACTTGTAAGAATAAACCTTTCTTAAGGCACTTTCTGCTTCTATGCAATATGGTCTATCTTCTGGGTCTGTCAGATCTTTGGGCAATGCCTTTAAGACCAACATCTTGGCTAAATAGGAATCTGTTTGAGCAATGTCAAGTGCTTTCTCAGAAAGATATCGACTTTCTAACAATAGTAATCTGTCACGTTTTTCTCTTTCCCTACGCTCTTCTTCGATACGATCTCGTTCGAACTGATTCCAGAGCATGCTAAAACTAACGTTTGAATGATGTAATGTTCCTGATAGAATCTTAACAAAGGCATGTTCACGCCCATGTCTCGTTACATCGCCAGCGATGAGCTCTGATGGTAAGTCACGCAAAGCTTTCGGAAAACATTCTTTATCTAGCTCATCCTTGGAGTGAGGCACACCTTCAACGATAAAAGGAAAGATATTGCAAACATTATTGATGCCATCATGCTCACCTATTTCTATAAATTCACGAATCTCCCCATCTACGTATGGTGATTTTGCCGAATTTGGGGAACAGATTATCACAAGATAAGCCGATGCTCTTAAAGCATGGGATATTTGTGGTTTCAATTCTCCTCCACTAAGTTCATCAATATCTCTGAATATGGGACGGAATTTGTCAGGAATACCCGTCAAACCATTCAGTGTCGTTGGTAAATGGTAGTGTTCAAATTCGTGCTGTAACCATTTCGCCCACTCTTCGTCCTTATGAGAGTAGCTGATAAATGCATAGTATTCTTTATTCATCCCCATATTCAACCCAAGATTGTTCTTTCTGCCAAAAAAATTCTCTCTTCCAAAACTTTACTGTTTAATTAGTCTATTCCTGATAGCAATGCATTTCTCCATCCATTCACCATTAACGGCATAGTAGTAGCTGTTGTGGTTGGTATATGGTGAAGAAAGAGAATTTGAGAATTTACGAAGAGTAGAGATAATCTGCTGCATCGTTTTTAATGGAGCTGTAGAATGGCGATTCAGACTGTCCTCGGTAAATAATACCTGCGGGGTGATGGTTTGATCCGACGTACCAACAGTTTTGTTAAATGCCGCAAGACTATAATCCGTCTTTACCACAAAGTAGTTTGATACGATACGACGGTTGTGAAGATTATAATAGGATTCGTTTTTCCCTGTGATTCCTAAAACCTCCATTGTTATAGAATACGGACGTTTAAATTCTTCTTTAATATCGTTCAGCCGCTTTGCAATTGTCTGAAAGTTGTATAAAGGATCAATGCTGTCTTTATCAAAAACAACGGTTATATGATATGTGGTATTCAATTCACGAGGCAATAATTCAGTAAGAATACTGCGCACATTATCAAATCCATTACCATAATTCGCATTGGTTGTTTTAAACAGATAACGGTCAGTTAGAATGAGTGCATTAGAAGGGAGAAACTCTACACTATCCAGCACCGTATCCCATCCTCTTCCCAATGGTTTATTTTTGTCTGTAGTATGTTCATCGTTGATGTCAATCAACGTCGATACGTTGGTATCTATGCCACTCTGGCAAATCACTCCATACTCTACCTGAATCTTTTTTGCTTCAGCATATGGTATATCCAAAATAAATAATGAAGATGGATTTTTAAGCACAGATTCTGGCTTGGTGGGAATCTTTTTGATATAATCAGTTCTTGTTGTATCAGCCGAAAGGCCATAATCGTCTTTTAGCTGTTTAATCCATGCCAAATCAGGGGCGTCCATAGCCACATATAGATTCTTGGCCATCTTAAGAATCTTGAACAGGTTCGACCGGGCATTGTTTGGTCGTTGACTCTCTGCCTGAATTATATTTCTCAGGATTTTCTCTGCTATAAATATCTTGAACATACGTTTTTAGTTAGTGGTTAGAAACATTGAGTTATACAGGGAATTGTCTTCCTGCGCTACAAAGTTACACATTATTTATGAAATAACGAACAAATATTGTTTTTTTATTCCATAATTGGTTTTTCTATCACCATAGGTGACAAAAAGCCATAATTGTTTAATCATAAAATGAGATTCTGGGGTTATTCTTTGGTCATGTGAATGCTTTTTTGTACCTTTGCTGTGTCATTGAAATGGGAAAAGAGATTTAGCCTATGCTTTCATGGATTATTATCATCATCATCGGACTTATCGTCTATGCTTTCAGGGATGAGCTTTTTGCCGTGGCAGCCTTTATCGGTACGTTTATGGCTGTCGGCGCGTTGCTATTCTGGATCATCTTCGACAATGCCAGTTTAGGAGCCACTGTCGGTTTCTGGTTTGCTCTTTTCATCGGACTGAAGATCGTTCTTCAGAACATGGGCGCAGAGTATGCGAACATCTTTGAATATGCTTATCGGATTATCTCTTTCCCCTTTTGGTTCTTGAACCGCCTGCAACACATACTGATGGAACCGTGGCGATATCTCACCAAAGACTACATCTCTTATAGTACCAGAGATGCTATCCAGCCCTGGATCTATCCAATAGAGATAGTGCTATACATATTGATTACCCCTCTTCGGCTCATCAATGCCATCAACTACAATATCTTCGTCTACTGCACCACAGAGCTATACGACCTCATACTTGAGGTGTTTGTACCTGGCAGTTATGACGAGGGGAAGGGAGATTTCGTCGGATGGATTATCTGGTTCCCCGTAAGACTTGTCAAATACCCCATCTTCCACGGAAGCCTCGTCCTGATTGAAGCGGCCATCTGGACTGTCATCGATATCTTCATCCCCACCATTACGATGTATCATGGTACAGACCTGACGGCAGCCAATGCCATTGTTGGCAACGACTGGAACAGTGCCTACTACAAGCGATGGACTGACGGCACCTTCAGTGCAAGCAGAAGAGGATGGGCAGGAGCAGGTGTATATTTCGGATCCAGCAGAAAGACTGCCGCGGGTTATGCCTACGACAGCTATCGTCTGAGTGACAACAATCCCGTCATGATAGCTTGCCGGGTGTCGTTAGGGAAGATACTCAACTACCGTTTGGCTCCAAACGAAATCCACGACAACACCGGGCCTTACGGCATTAACGCCGTCATCAACAAATATGCAGAGAAGCAGGGTTATACATCGGGCGAATGGTGGAACTACAACCATGACTATTGGGAGTTCTGTTTGTTCGACTGGCAAAACCGCTACAATCATCCTTGGCGCATCAGGCCCATCTATGTGTTTAACTTCAGAACTGGTCTGGCACAGCATATCAATGGTGGTTTCCGTCACTGGCTCTTCTCAAAGGCTGTGCTTAAGGATATCTTCAACAGTACGCAGTTCATGATTATGTTAGGCATCGCTGTCGTTATTGTTATTTGGTTTATCTTCTATGGTTGGGAATATGTCTGGGATGAATACTTGTGGTACTACTTCTAAGGCGGAGATCATCTCTCTGCTCAGCGATGTCAATCGCGAAGGGATTAGCAGTGTGATCAGCTATTTGCATCATAGTGACTATTTCACTGCCCACTGCCACCATCACCATCGTTATGAGGGTGGTCTGGCAGACCATTCCCTGGATGTATATCGAAGACTGAGAAACATGGAGCCTGACCTTTCTGACGAGAGTTGCCGTATCGTGGCTCTTCTTCACGACATCTGTACTTCCCATTACGAAGGTTTTAATAAGATCGGTAGTCATCATCATGGGCAACGTTCCATAGACATCCTTGATGTTTTAGGACTGGAACTCCACGATGACGAACGACTCGCCATCAGCAATCACATGCACCATGTACCATTAGACCATCTAAACCATAGCACCCAACTATGGTTCTGCTTACACCTATGTGATACGATGAGTGCCAGAGGTTAGGAGATTGTCTTCCGATAAAAAATATAGAGCCTTCAAACTCTTGGTTTCTATCACCTGTAAGAATATATTTTTTAAGACCTCAATTTTTTCCTCTAAACATTTGGTGGGAACAAATATAATCACTACTTTTGCACCAGATTTATGATGATAGCATGATGACATAGCTAAGAATCCGCTTCAATAGCGTAGTGTAACAATTGGGTCGCATGACCCGTAAACATCGGTCTGAAATGGCCGATGGTTAGGCGTTCTTTAACATTGTTACACAAAAAATACAGATTATGAGAAGAAGAATTCCCTATCGGGTGTGCAGCTGCATGCCCAATGGCGTAGTTTCTCATCTTGAAGCCCGTTTGCTGAAGGACCTGGTAAATCGTGAAATCCACCCTATCAGATGCGCTGCGAGTTGCAAACAGAAGTTCATGAGAGGGATGCGCATCGGTGATCTATGCGCCGAAACAGGCCACTTCTGGTGGGCGCGTAAGGTCTGGAGATTCACGGCAAGCCTTATTGATTCAAAAGACTATGACGATTGGCGATATGTCTGGTTTGACAACAATCGGGTAAGTCTCCGAGATGTGATTTCAGAAACCGAGTGCGAACTACTTGAGCGTCGATGCAGCGATCTTTGGCGAGCATTAGGATTCCCTGAATACTCATGGTGGGACGAGAGAATTGAGTATTTAACCAGTCAGTACTTCGGAACATGTTACTACTACTTGTTTGCGGAAAAGTACGATGGCTACTACGACGATTTGATTGGTGAATGGGAGGAGAAGATGATGGCATTCAAGGCTGAGCAGGAAACAGAACAGTTGTTCCGTGATGCCCAAGGAGATGACCTTCCTCCATGTTCACAAGACTTTTTTGAATATTGGCACGATGGTCCTCACATAGAGGATTTCTCGTGGCTTACTTACAAGAAGGAATGGCTGTAAAATACAGTCGTTCCTTTTTAGAATCCAAAACGATTCTTTTCCATTAACTCATTTGCTGGGAGAACGTCCTCAGGAGTGAGCAGGTGCATTTGTCGTTTATCGACAGGGTGCATTTGAACACAACGGGTCGCATGTTTGATATAGATTCGCTCCAATTGGTTTGCTACGAATCGGGCGTTTCCCCATGTCTCCGCATCTCTCTGATTATATGCCTTGGATACTATCTTTTTATATTGGATCCAAGCTTGGGGCGTGAACTCGTATTCATATTCCCTTATCCTGCGAAGGGTAATCTCTAATAGTTCGTCAATGGTGAAGTCAGGGAAAACGAACTTGTTGGGGAAGCGAGATTGTAGTCCTGGATTGGAATTGAGCAGTTCCTCCATGGGCTCTTTATAACCACAGAGCACGATGGCAATGTCACGTTTGGACTCGTCGGCAAGGATGTTCAGCAATAGTTGAATGACGATTTTCCCGGGATCACTCTCATGTTTACCATTGAGGGTGTAGGCCTCATCAATCATCAGCACACCACCTTGTGCCTTTTCAAGCACTTGGCGCATCGAACGCTCTTCGTCACCCCAATGTGTACCGATGAAAGTTCCACGGTCGCATACCACAACATGCCCTTTCGACAATGCTCCAGCCTGTCGAAGCAGGGAACCGTAAATCTTGCAAACGGTGGTTTTGCCTGTGCCTGGTTTACCGTAAAAGACACTATGCAGAGACACCTCATGTTGCTTACTATTCGGAAACATCTCCTTCATAAGCTTATTGTACTTAGTCAGTGCTATCAGCTCTGCCATACGTCTCTTTATGTCAGTACATCCGACCAACTTGTCCAATTCTTTTTGTGGATTGCTCATCGGACGTACTATCTCAACTGTTACACTGACATTCTGATTCTGTTCTATGTGTCCATCAGGGATTGAAATGTCTTCAATCTTATGAACACTTTCCTCGGATGGGGCATCAGCCTCAACTACCTCAGGCGTTTTCAGTCTAAAGCCTCTTATGGCAATGCTGTCTATGATATCCCTTGCTTTCTGATCATAGTTTTCGTTTGTAGATATCTCTCTGTGTCGAAGATCCGTGAGATGATCGATCACATGGATATTCATAGCTTCCCATTGATCTCTCATGTCTCGCGCATTAAGGATGTTGCTTTCGGAAAGCAGTACACCATAGATGTCGATAGGAGGAAATAAATAGATGGTCGAGTCTTCCATCTGTTTGATGGTCTCTGACAATTGCCATACGGGACTCGTTCGAGACCCCCTTGGAGAATAGTATTCTGGTGCATCAACATCATAACGATCTCCTTCATCCGCTATTTCTTCAATCTTTCCACAAAGGTCGAAGCATACCACGACCATACTGGTATCATGGAGATAGATCACAATGTTTTTGTCTTTCAGATATGGTTCATAGCCCTTCACATGGGTAGAACAGACTGCGCTATTCACCGCCAGTCTATCCATATAATCAAGAATTGTGTTCTTGGTCTGTTTCTTGAATTCATCAATCAATCTGCTTGCCTTAGACATATACACCTGTTATTAGAATATGGTCTTCTGATGGTGATAATAGGTCATTACCTCAAGGATGATGAAGTTGACGAATCGCCAGATGATGAAGACGACAAGGAATCCGACAAACACGGCCAGACTCTTCCATGCCAATCCCCATGCGACGAGTATGACGATGGCGAAAGGGATGAATAACAGGGATAACTTCAGAGTCTCCATCAACTGGATATTGGCTACGCTATTACAGAAATACTCTACGATATCATTCTTCAAGTTGTTGATTTCAACGGCAGCAGATTCCTTGGCCTTCAAAATGTCATAAGCCTGATGAAAGTGGTAAAGAATCTGCTTCCTGTTATATTCCTCACGTGCCTCTATGTCTGCTGCTGCCTTCACAAACGGCCAACAGTCGGCACGGGTATCCAATGGCATGTTCTTCACCACCTCATTCCAATATGCATCTTTTTTCTTCCATAGCAAGGCCATCCAACGATGACACTCGGCCATCTCTTTGCTGTCCTCCCCGTGTTTATGCTTCACCTCTTCCATCCAGTGCCTGAGGTGTTCTTCGGCATTTTCATATTTCTCGAGTCCGAAGTAAGCCTTGCCCATCTGTTCGTGGAAGTCGGCAAGTGTGTAGTAGTCGACGGGAATCTTATGTGTGTGTTCCATCATCCTGATTCCGTCCATGCCAATGAGGTTGACAGACTCCCTGAGCCTGTCAACCGCTTCACCAAAGTGTTTTTTCTCCACCTGTAACTTAGCCTCACTGAACAATTGGTAAGCCCTGGTGTAAGTCTTGATTTCTTCTAATATACTATTGTTCGTCATTGTATGCCATAAATTGTGTTCACAGATTAATAGAGCCTTCATACACTTAGTTTCTATCACCTGAAAAACACAAAGATTCTAATTGATGGCAAGGCCGAAGTCGGCAAGGTTGATGCCCAACTGGGCGGCGATTTCCTGTTGGGAGAGGGGTTCTGTATAACCTGCCATCTCACACAGGTGATCGTTGGCGCATTCTATGTCTGCCCCAGTGTATTCTGCATTGAAAATGAAGGACAGGGGGAAGGCTATCGGCAATTCCTCATCGGGATTGACGGGAAGATCATGTGCTTCGAGCTCCTTCACTCCTCCAATGACCGACACATTCACACTATCCCACTCTGACTGGTCTTTAGAGCTTTCCATGACGGTATCGCCTGTGACCAGTATACCAAAGATATAGGGTATGTGGCGACTCAGGCGGAGCATCCTATTGCGGATCATCTCGCAGGAAACAGCCAAGCCCCATGCGAGGGTGTCTTTATCTGCTTTATGATCCGGTGAGCCTGGCTCTATCACGACAACGGCCAGTTCGCTTTCCGTGGCATAGAGATAGACGATATGATCCTCAAGCATCGGGATTCCTCCCTCACAACCCTTGGAATAGATTTTTCTCTTCTTTCCTAATTTCTGGAGATACTTCATAATATTGGTACTGTTCTTTCTCAAAAATTCTGTATACATAAGCCTCATATAATTGAATTGTTTCTAATCGTCGAATTTTGTGAAGTGATTCAAGGCGCCTTAGGCTCTGAAGCCCTTGACCCGATGACGGGTGGACTTCAGATCGATGGGGGCGGGTTTGAACTTCTCAAAGGCTTTCGAGACATCAGCGGCTTCGATGTGCTGGAGGTCGTTGCTGCCTGAGGCGTAGATGCGATCAGCCATCGCGGGGATGATGCCATTGCTGACGAACTGCTCCACCCAACGGGCATTGCCGAAATTGGGGAGTTTCTGGTTCAACACCTGCGTGATGTCATCCTGCATCTCAGCTGCTGCCTCGTCGGTGAGGATGTACTCATCGCGTTCGAAGAGCTTGAGGGCAATCTCCATGAGCTGATCGGCGGAATAATCATCGAACCGATAGTGGTAAGGGAAGCGTCCCTGAAGGCCGGGGTTGGAGTTGAGCATGGCATTCATCTCCTTCTCGTAGCCTGCAAAGATGATCAGCATGTCGGGATTGGGCTGCGTCAGGACGGTGAGCAGCGACTCGAGCACCCGATAGCCGAAGTCCTTGCGGTCATCACTACCTGTGCTGAGATCGTAGGCCTCATCGATAAAGAGCACGTTGCCCTTGGCTTCCTCGAGGACGACCTTCATATTGTCCTCCGTCTGTCCGAGATACTGCCCTACCAGACGGGTGCGATCGACTGAGATAACCTCGCCCTTGGACAGCAGGCCCAGCGAACGGTAGATCTTGCCTAACTTGCGGGCAACGGTGGTTTTACCCGTACCTGGATTGCCCGTAAAGACGGAATGGAAGATCATCTTGTTGCTGGTATGGAGGCCTCTTCGCTGACGTTCTGAGAATAGGCGTGCCTGATTGGCCATGGTCATGATGCCCTGCTTCACGGTGTCGAGACCGATCATCTCGTTCAGTTCACGGATGCTCTCGTCGAAGGCAGACGAGCCACTGACGAGTTTCTCGAAGGGAACGTCTTCTTCCTGGAGGTACTTCGCCGAATCATCGAGCATATCCGCCATGACGCGCTGGAGATAGCGGGGACGGATCTCCTCAACCACGAAACGATGGACATCGGCCAGTGACCAGCTGGTGAGCGTGCCCTGTCTGTAGCCTTGGAGAACTGTTCGCGTAAGACGGTCCTTGACAGGGAAATTTGGTTTCATATACTCGTTGACAACACCGGTTAAGAATGCATCAACAAGTTCGAAGGGGGTGTAAGGCTGCTGTTCGACATAACTCCCGGCAAAGAAGAACTGGCGGAGCGAGGGATAGAGTCCCATCAGTTCGTCGATCTCCAGTCGGGTGCCACAGAGCCAGAGGGAGAGGCTGCCTCGTGAGTCGCGTACCTTGTCGATGACCGACCGCATCATCACCTTGCCG
>Ga0247610_10000598_pt1 | contig 49426 bp, 55 predicted proteins | sample 174DNAGHGhighgp2_FD_193483 | JGI IMG/M metagenome (GOLD analysis project Ga0247610, IMG submission 193483) | Sheep rumen microbial communities from Palmerston North, Manawatu-Wanganui, New Zealand - 1742 DNA GHGhigh gp2 | ecosystem: Host-associated > Mammals > Digestive system > Stomach > Rumen...
ATGGAGGGAGGGGGGTCAAATTGCGAGACCCCTCCCGGGTACCCCTAAAAACTTTTTGGGCGTGGGTTTTTAAAGGCACCGTTTATTTAAAGCACACTACTGCATTAACAAATCAAAATGACTCTCAAGTTAAGGGATTACAAATTGGTTTGGTTAACAGCCTTGAGAATCAAATTAATTTTTATTTTTAAATGAAAACACAGAAATGTGAATTAAATATTAATTTAATGAAATGATTTAGTTTTTATTTCTTTTGTTTGGAGGCAAAAGTTTTTTAAATTTTCCTGAAATGTTTAAAGAAACAATCCGATCAATAGCTTGTTCTTGAGCAATAGCAATATCTAAATCAGATAATGACTCAGATGAAATAATTTCACGGGCAACTAATTCGTTACAATAGTATCCGTTTCTTTGATCGAATGCTAACCAATCATTCCATTGAGCTTCATCAAATGGATCAAATGGATTATCAATTGTAGTTAGGATACACAAATGATTTTCTACTGTGTCTCCTTTAAAAGTATTAGAATCCATAAAATCACCTCGATTCTGCTTTAATCTTAGAAACCGTTGATGCCGAAACATCAAATTGATCAGCAACATCTGCAATAGTATAACCATTTTTTAACATAGCTAACATTCTATTACGTTTAGCATCAGAAACTCCAGAATTAATTGATTTTGGTAAAGCAAATTGTTTTACAATTTCTAAATCAGAATTATCAAGAATTGAATCAACCAAACTTGAAGATAAAGCGCCTGATTGAATAGCATTCCATTCTTTCTCTGTGAGTTCGATTTGCTTTTTCTTAGCACCATAACGAACTCTTCCTGTAGCTAATGACATGTTCTTTATTTTCTTCTTGTCATCTTTAGTTAAGTTAGGATTCTCTGATACTTTAGCACGGTATACTGCATTAGCGTACACTTGTGCTAGTCGTTCTCTAGGTGCGTTAGATTGAGCTAGATCCAGCTTCTGTTTTAGAGACGTGACCTCGTCCCGGTATACTACAGCTGCGCTAGGTGAATACGGACGAGCTTTGGTAAGCATGTAGTTCTTCCGGGATTCAGCAGCGAGGGCCTTTAATTTATTGGCATAGTCTGCATACACAGACTCCATGTTAGTAGTTGTACCTGGATAGTTTGATGTCAATTCATATGCGTCTTTTACCTGCTGCATCTTTGTGGTCTTGGTGAGTGCTTGTACTTTCTTACCATTTCTATCTGTGTACTCACGATATGTTGGTGTAAATATTTTCTCACCAGTCTCTGGATCATACCCTAATTGCCTTTCTTCTGGTACTCTCAAATCACTTGACGCTCTTGAAATAAGAGTGGATGCACCACCAGACTTACCAGTATTTGGATCAGTCTGCCATTTACGTTTTAGTTCCGCAATACCATTCTCTTCATATGATCTCTTGTAATCAAGCTCATGCTTTACAGCATCAATGACTACCATTGAATGTTTAATTGCACGTGCCTGCTCATCAAGAGGAGCACCTTTGATATTCATATCAGTAATTAGATTGGATACGATTCCCATTTGACGTTGCTTATCTGGTTCTGACATTACTTTCATGCCAGGATAGCCTGGGTATGCTGAACTTGGGTCAAAGTTTTGTAACTCTTTTAATGTTTCAGCCACTCGAATCTTTTTATCATTGTTTGGAATAACAATAACTGTGTCACCATCAAAATCGGCACCAGATAGTTTTTGAGCTACCCGGATATTAATTCCAATAGCGTCTGAAGATGCACCACCTATTGTTTTCTTAGCCTCAATATTTTTATTATTCACCTTTAATTGTGGAATCTCAAAGATACCACCATGTGGATGTCTAATTAATACAACAGTTTCACCTTGTCTATATCTAGGTGCATACACCTCATTATCCTTTAAAGAATCAATAGGTAATATAACATAACTAGATTGACGTGGTAATGCAGCTGCTTTGAGACTAACACTTGCTCCTTCACATTCATCAGCAAATGCCTGGAGTAGTTTCTTTTTAACATTAGGATTTGTATAGCTCATTATTTCATCATATTGAGCTTTTCGGATATTAAAATCCAAATCGAGCTGTTGCTTGGCTAAAGAATAACTTTGCTTTGATAAGAATTGAGAGGATAAGTTTTTTGAGTATGTTTCCCAATCACCTTCCTCTTTAAGCTTATTAATTGCAGATAGTCTTTTATTGCCATCTTTATCCTCATAATAAGATTGACCATTAGGCTTTATGGTAGCTCCAAAAGGATTATCCGGATCATCTTTAAGAGGTTTAAATACTTTCTCTTTAGGTGTCCCGGTTTCTTTATTAGTGTTATAAATAACATCATACCCTTTTGGTACATTGTCACTTACAACAGCCATTCCTTTCATAAAATGCGTACCATCAACGGCTATTCTTACCTGTGCATACTTTGAGTTTCCTAGAGATAAATCATCCACTCCAGGTCGCAACTCAATAAGTCCATCACGTTCTTTACCCCCTTGATCCCCGTATCGAATAAACACTCTGTCTGAGGATATGGAGGATGGGTACTCCAAACCGTAGAAAGTCTTACCTCCGTCGTTCGTGTGGAAGGACGAGTCTGCCATAGCAATTTGTCCAGAATATACTGCATTTTTTGCCTCCTTCCAAGTCATACCCGGTGGCGTTAAAATCATCATATGAGTTTTATGACCGGGGCTATTGACTTGAGGCACATCAAATGGTATTACTTTGTAACCTTCTGCTTTTAACAGTTCTAATGATGTGTCAAATCTGTTTCTTGTAATATTTGATCCTAAATATAATTCTGCTCCTTTTCCTACATCAATAGGCATCCCCTGTAATTTTACAGAGTCTGCTAATGCTTTTGCTACGTTACGAGTTTTTTCACTATTCTCATCTATGTTCTGATTTAGTAGTGATCTTACTGAAGATTCATTTATTCCCATTTCTCTACCGATTTCAGAATTTGATAATCCTTTTGCTTTTAGAGCCTGTGCTCTTTCCACTTTGGCTTTTCTAGATATCATTAACGAAATAGTTTTGTATTTTCGAAATTCACTGAGGCTTTTTAACCCCATACCTTCAGCAATCTCAGCATCAGTCAATCCTTCTTTTCTCTGATCTTCAACATACTTTAAGAAGTTTGTAGATCTTTGTTCCGGATTCTCGCCAGATCCCCAAGGATAACGTCCTGAGTGTCCTCCATCGAGATGGCCTACGCCATAATGCTGTAAAAAACTTGCAAATTTCATAAGCCAGTATCCTCCTTCTTAAGAATTGATTCATGATGCTTAATGATAGATATAATTTTTCTAATCTCTTCCGGATCAAATGGTACTTGAACAATATCATTTATCTGATAAAATCTCATGTCTATCATTATTTTTCTAGGATCTACTCTATTAATCATACACCATAATGCTGCATACACCTTAAGTTGATCTGGATGTGGTTTTGTTATACCAGTCTTTAGATCATATACTCTTAGTACGGTCCCATCAAATTTAATAGCATCAGATGTTCCAAAGCAATAATCTGTATGATATAATAATTTTTCTGATTCCATGTTGTAACAAATAGCGTCATTTACAAAATTATATAATGCATTTTCTGTTTGTAACGGTTGTGTTATTCCTAGTTTAATAGTTTCCTCTGCCCATGCATGTAACTGTGTTCCTTTTTGTTTGGCATTCTCTTGACGATACATGTCCAACAAATGGGAATCGTTATACCTCAACCACGCTGGTTGTGACGGACTAAGAAATGCGTGTTGCCCTTCTAGTCTTGAAGTATCTTCCGAGTTCATTTATAATTTCCTCCTCGTTGCTTTTACATACAAATGCTGCATATGCTCCTTGATTCTTAAAATAATTAATGTAATATTCTTGGTTCGGCCTTTTTGATGAGTTGGAGGCCATTTTTGTTTCCAGCATCGCATATCTACTTTTATATAATAAAACCAAATCGGAAATTCCTTGTAATTGATTGGCATTCCCGTGTAAAATTATAATGCCAGGAAACTCTTTCTTTAGTCTTTTTACCAAGTTAGTTCTATACGTGCCTTCAAGCATAATGGCCTCCTCTCACCAGGCATAAAAATATGAAGAGGAGATACTACCACGTAGTTCTCCCCCTTCTATAATCAGGCCTGACTATCCCGCGAACTTCTTAATGTTAAAGTCTTCTTTGTGCTTTAATGCTAATGCTATAGAATTATCTATTGCAGACTTTGTTTTCATTGTATAAAGATATAATTCTTTGTATGGAGTATTACGTCGATTAATTCTACCTGCCGCTTGTATCATTTGTTTATAGGAATAAGTCATCGAATAAAATATAATACTATCTGTTTTAGTACAATTCCATCCTTCTGCACCTGCTGAATACTGCACCAAATATACCCATGAATCTGATTCTGGTAACGCCTCATGCTTATGGCCATTCCATTCTCTATACAATATACCTTGACGATCAAACTCGTTTTTGAGTAACTCAAGTTCATAATCAAAGTTGTAGAATATAATGACCCGAGGATGTTCTTTGTATTGTTTTAACACTGCCGCCAGTCTTGACGGATCTGTGTTTACTATTTTACGTAAGACACTACAATACTCAGATGCATTTTCTATTGGTTTGTCTTCAAATATATTCCATCTTTTTCTACAAACGAATCTATATTTCTCTTTGTCATACTCTGTTATTATATCAATATGATTCTCATGAGCTGGACTATTATAATCCATATTAATAAGAATTTGATCCTTTAATGCTCTGAGTTTCTTTGTATTAATATAATAGTCTACCTGGAAGTACGTTACATACGGTTTTTGAACAACATGTTGCATAAGGAAATCTGTTTTATTAAGATAAAATCCATTAGCTATAAACACAGGAATATAATCCATCCATGAGTCTCCCGGTGTAGCAGACAATAATATCCAATCATTGTTTTTAGCGATTTTAAGAAATGCTTTTGTCCATGCACCATAGCCAACAACTCGCTGCTCGTCAAATATAAAGAATGCGTCTTTAACGTCACGATATTTTCTTATGTTATTCCATGAATCAACATAATAATTACAAATATAATACCGATCTTTGTCATCCTTTCTATTAAGCAAAAAGGGAACAGTCTCATCATCCCATTCAAATGTGTCTCTCTTTCTAGCCGTAGTTATAATATATAAATCTTTAGCCATAAGCTGATCCATCGGGGTAAAAGGATCTATGTTTCCTCCTTGCTGTTTATAATAGTATGCAAGTGCTGTCCTAGATTTACCAGAGCCGACTCCACCGCACAAGATGGAGCCAGTTCTGAGTTTTTCTATAGCTTCAAGTTGACAATCATCTAAGAACTTAGCCATCTGTCTCTACATAATAGTCAGAAGCATCGTCGGAGAAGATCGAAGGAACAATTTCAACCTCAAGCTTATTAAGATATGCTACCGGCTTACCGGAGCCATATCCATATGTCCATGCAACGTTAGCTCGTGCAATAGACAAATCATCAAGTTTCTTAATAAGTTCTTCATCAAGAATAAGATTGTTACCAGAAGGCATAAGCTGAACAACTTCCGGTGGACGAACATTGAACTTAACGTTCAGACGGATAGAATATAATACTTCTCCATCCGGGTTCTCACGAGCATTGCACGGAAGACCCCATGCTTCCAATTTCTTAGCATCTTCTTCGTCTACGACGACATTGACGCTAGAGCTTCCAGGGAACTTACCCTTCAAACCAGAAAAATTCTTGTAAATGAGCTTTGCTTCCTTAATTACATACACGTCACGTCCGCCTTTTGTAGGTGTAAATTTCTTGATGTTCATATTATTACCTCCTTAAACATCGAATGGTATATCATCATTGAGTTTATTATTTGAATATACCACATTATTAGCAATGAATGTTTCGTCTGATACAAACAGATCGTAGTCACAAAATTCAGAAATATGATTTTTTGCTGATTTTGCTAAGTTATCATAATATTCTCTATTAATTTGTGACATATATCCACTTATATCTTTTACAACTGAAGATTCTTTCCATCTATAACCTTTGGAACCGGTTACAGCTGTTACTAAACTATCATCGTCATAAGTTTTCTTTGTATCAATCTTGGCATCTTTTTTGGCTCTCACCAATAAACCGCCGCCAACGCCATTTACGACTGGTACGAATGATCCTACTTTACCTATAAAATGATATTTATGTTTGTTTGGATTATCTTCATTAAAGTCTAAGAATATCTCTGATGTAACCTGTTTAGTTTCACAAAGATCCTCAAACATAATTTCTTCCTTAGAGAATAATGTCTTGAAAACATAAGGGTGCTTAAATTCAGTACCAGTTGCCATCCAAGTTCCATCCTCTAATTTACCAATAAATACTGCATCATTTACCAGACAGATCCTATCAAATATTTCCTCAATCTCAAAGTTATAACCATACTCTTTACCTCTCTGGATAACATAATCTATGATTTCCTTATCAGCGTTTGGAATCTTAATAGAGTCTGTCTTAATATGCAATACTTTATAACCTCTTGCTTCTACTTCTGCCTCAAGTTGACACATGAACAACGCTCCACGTTTGGCTACAACATTATCAATGTTTCTAGGATCTCTGAATCTATTATCAAAAGAGGCAGCAGTCAATCCATAGACACTATTTATAATAATCTTGAGTGCATATGCCAATGACTTACATTTATCTTCATCAACAGTTCCATCATCCTTAACCATATATGGAATAAGAGCCCCATCAAAATACTTTTTGGCCTCATCAATGTCTTTATGCTTAACCGCCAAACGGGCATTCATTAACTGAACAAATCTATCTGTATATGGGCCAAACAAATTTAAGGCTTTAATTGTACTTGGATGCATAGAAGCAACATCCAACACAACAGTATACCCTTCTGCTCCTGGTTTTGCAGAAACATAACCGCCTTCGCCAATGATTTTGTTCAAAAATGTTGATACTCCATGGTCAAATACATAACCAGGAAATTCCTTTGACAAATCAGGTTTATTAAACTTTGTTTGTGGATGTTTATCGTCTCCGAACATAAACTGTTCAGCACATTCTCTAGTAGTATTGTTTGGTGTCAATCCCGACAATTTAGCAATAAGTAAACGTGCCTTAACATCTGCCTGAATCTGTTCAGAATGGAATACTTTTTCTGTGGCACTTACGTCACATTTACAATAATATTCCAATTCGTCCCATTCCGACTCTGGTAAGTCTTCATTCCAGTCAATGTTCATTTCCTTATGAAATATACCTAAATCAATTTCCCTTCGTTTAAGAGACTTCTTCTCGGTCGATAAATCATAAATATCCATATAACTGATTTGGTATGCAGCTCTGGAAAATCCCTTGCCTTCAGATATAATAGACTTAGATATACCATGTAATTCTTTATTAGAGAATCCTAATGCGGCGTCATACAAAATATGATTGTCATAACGTCTACAGTTGTAACCAACCAATTTGTGCTTAAATAAATTTTTAACCATTTCTGGTGTTGGGTTTCTCCAAGCACGAATATTTTCATCAGGTTCTCCGTCAAACTTCCAACAAACTAATAAGAGATTAGGAACTACCTCAATATCAAAGAATACAATTCTGTCGTCCAAATATGTCTGCCCAGTATCTTTTTCTACGGGTTCGTTCTCATAATTCTTACTTTTGAACTTCATCTTGACAACTTTTTTAAGACAATATTGAGCATTATGTGAACTGTTACTAGCAAAATTCCAAATGTCTGAAAACCACTTAGATACATCATAATCCATTCCAGATGCATATGCTGTCTCTAAGGAATCAAATATAAGATCAATCTCTTGTTTAGTAGAACTGTTCTTGTGCCCCTTTGCCAAAGCGGTCTTAATTAATGTTTCCAAAGCTTTCTCATTCTTATAAACAACTTCAGATATCATCTTTGTTTCTCCTTCGACTATTGGAAGACCAGAAGAGATATAATTCACTGGATAGTTGTTACACTTAGTAAGCATTCTCCTCAATGCAGACTTTCCTTTGAATACTTTTACCTCAATGTGATCAGCATATATTGGAGCAAGTTTCTCAGGATCGCCTTTGTAAATATAATGAAGATGAATACCCTTACCAGATTTAGATAATTCTGCATATGTCGGTGGAAACTTATTTGCTGCAGCCAAGTTTGCTTCCAACGATTTACCGCCATCTGGTCCTGGGATGTCAAAGTCAACAACAATATGATTGATAGGCACACGAACATAATGTAGTTTCTTTGTGTCTATATCTTTTCCTTTTGTTTTGACATCAGACCACCTGATACTAGGTGTTCCATCTTCCTTAGCATACTGAGCAGGATACTCGGATATAATATCGTCTAATAATGACTTCTGTTCCTTCATGTTAAGAAACTCTTCATATATAATCTTAGGAGCTTCTTTTGCCTCCGGTTCTTCGTCATAAATTTTCTGACGTTTAAATCCCTTATAAATATTCCTAGCCCATTGGTCTTCTTTATCTTTTCCGCGTTCTTCAAAAGTTTCAAAGTATTCTCTGAGTTCTTCTCTGAACTTGTACTTTGGCATATTATAACTGATACTAGACATCTCGCAGAATGTTTTATAATCACTCCATGCTTTAGCCAATGTAACTTCGTCTTCAGCTTTATATTCGTCATACATTTCTTGCACAAAGTTAAAGAATACATCAGTCTTTTGCATCATTGCGATCGGTCTATAATCAAAATAATAATTCTTACCACATTCGTTGTACACATTCAAACAATGTTGAGCTATCCCTCCCAATTCAAATGGAATCTGGGCCATTAATTTCTCATACCTTTTGACTGGGATCTTTACACCTTTAGGACTAACGTCAATCAATCTTCTTATAATACCTGATTGGGCATCTGTAATCTTGACTGGCTTATTAGTACCCATGATGCACATCGTAGTAAATGTATCAGTGTACATACTCTTGTGCTTAATGTTTACTGTAATCGGCTCATGTGATGTTATGCTGTTCAGTCGTGTGTTGTCTTCAATTCCTGATAGATCACCATCGTGCTGAATAGCTATGAGCGGATTTAACCTAAACGGTTCGAGGGCAAATTCCGCATTCGAGTTACCTAACGCCTTTGCATTGAACGTCGTATAATATCCTTCAAATAATTTCTGCATAATATTTATAATGGTTGACTTACCGGTACCAGTCGCACCATAAAATACAAGAAACTTCTGAATCTCTCGTGAGTCACCGGCAATTATACTTCCGATGATCCATTCGAACTTTCTGATTTCCTCGGGTTCGTACAAAGACGTGGTTAACTCTGTGTAAGCCGGTATAGGTTTCTCTTCGACCTCATACTCGAGTTTATGTGAAACATAACTGTCTTTTTTAACTTTTGAATTGTTGAATGTGATTGTTCTATCCAGAAGTTTATAATTGTCAGACAGGGTACTTACATAACTCAAGAATGTATTCCACATCCTGGTAGAATATGATGACGTAAGAGATACTCGGACTTCACCTGAATGTTCCTCTTTATACTTCTCACGTGCGTCATTGAGCTCTTTATCTACCAGACGTTGAACATCATAGAGGTCTGTAGACCATACACCGGCTTCTGCATCCCAAATTGCACAGAATTTTTGCCCCTTTACCATCAGATCTTTTGACCGGCATACTTTAAAATCGGGATATAATGTGATATAACCCTTACCAGCTTTGGATTTGATAGTAAAAAAATCCATAAATGAGCCTCCTTTCTGTAAGAATATTTTCTTGTCATTTGTCAAAAATTTTCTACTTTATTTTTAAAATTAATTTAAAACACGTTTTAGGAATAAGTGGTAGAAATTTGACATATGACATAAAAACCCGCAAATGCCCTATTTTCAGGGGTTTCCGGCTTGGCAAAAATTTGTCATATGTCAAAAATTTTACAGTTTTTGCAAATTTTCCAAAATGTCAAAGAAATTTGATTCTTTTTTGACAAGAAATTAGGCACTTTTTTCCCTTAAATATGCCTGTAATTGATACCAAATTTCCGTTTTTCTCTGGTCCTCTCTAACTTTCGTCAAAGGGAACAATCCACCGCGGCCATCAGGCTCAAATTGACGATTTAATACCCTTGAAACGATCTGATTTAGGGTAAACATATCCCATCGCCGTCCGTACCCTTCATCATCAAACGTATCAATGCCTATATTTTGCATAAATTCCCAGAAAAACATAGACGTACGATCCTCTTCGGGATCATATAGAATATCATTCGCCCGCATGCTGATACTGACCATAAATTCCAAAAATGTGCATCCATTATTGGGTCCAAAGATGTCCCAGTTTACTGTATTATTTGATGCATAGTCTGTTCTAAGTCTATTGCCATCCTCTGCTCTGTTAATATCTTTGTCAATAACCCAAATAAATGGAATATCAAACATACAACTGAATAGTCTGGAGAAGCTCTGGCCGAAGTAGGAAGCCCCCACTTTATCGGCCAGCCATCTCACATATTTCAGTCGTTCCAGCTCTGCATTCTGCAGCACATGTTACACCTCCTTAGAGTCATAACCCAGAACCTCTGATACGTACGAATCCTCGCTCCATTCTACACAGTAATATACTTTGTTTTCTTTGTCTGCGAGATAGACATAATCCTTCTTACCTTCACCAACACCAAAGTGTGAGAATAGGTCCTTTGGAAAGTCAAATCTATCCTTCGGATCATTCTGGTTATAGGTCTTCTCCAGATCTCTATTGTACCAAACTTTGTCGTTAGCATAATAGACAATATCCTCATCTCTGTAATTCGGGTCATAACCATATTCTTCTTTTTCAATGAGCTGAATAGGACTGTCTTCAATATCTCCATTAGGAGTCATCTTTGGCTGTTCATCAGACTCATCTTCTTTCATCAGTTCGATCATCTTAAGTCTTGTTTCAGACAACTTATTATTAAATTCGTCTTTAACTGACTCGATCTCTGCTTCTGCCTTCTTACGTTCTTGCTTAGTTCCATAATAATAGCCAATGCCTGTACCTGAGAGAACACCGACTACAAATGCCAAAATACTTGCATATTTCATAATGTATTACCTACCTTTACAGTTTCAAGCCTCTTTCTCATCTTTGTGAGAATGTTTCCTTCTACATTAAAATCGATCCAGAATGGATTAGCCTTGCAGCATACATCATCCCATCTGTTTCCGCCACCAAACTTACGTCTCGGAATTCTATCCACCTTAATGCGAATACCTTCATCAGAAGTCTTGCCTCCACACTTATCGCTCAGCCAGCCTACTTCATGGAATGCAAGCTGCTTCTCAGGAGTCAGAGAATTCCACAAATCAAGATCTTTAATAACGTCTTCAAGCCATACATGTCCGTACCTTCTAAGTCTCTGGTTTGCTCTTTGTGCAATTAAGAGGACAGTCTGAACATTGTAATCGTCCGAAGAATTGTCCCAATGTGCTTCCCGGTCCAAAGTCTCCGGACCCACTAGCAAAGAATAGGGGCTACCGTGGTTATCAAAAGACTCTTCCTCTGAATGGATTTCTTTGACCTTACCCTTCTTGTCTTTTTCAACAGATGTAACAGTCGCTTTACCTTCATAAAGCTTCTTTTCTGTCTCTTCACCATTGATCTTGGCTACTCTGTCACGATACTCCTCATACTTTGTCTTATAAAGTTCAGCCAATGCTGCAGACGCAAGACCACGCTTTGTGAGAACATGAGTAGATCTGATGAAACAAGATGTACCGCCGGCAAAACATAATGCCGTAGGTACCCAGTTAAGAATACTGTGGCCTACAGCGCTTCGTGTTACTTGCTTACGCTCTGCACGATACTCTTCCTCCGTGAGCTTACCGCCGATCTTGTCACCTTCCAACTGATCCATGTTAAAGTTATAACTGTCTTTGATAGACTGCTGCTTCTGTGCTGCATGATATGTCGTATAAATCGACGCACCATACAATCCGATTCCTACAATTCGCTCAATCTGTGGCTCATGTGCCAATACAAATCTTGCAACTTTGCTTCCGTTGAATACAATTGATGATAAAAGTCCCATGTTTAATCCTCCTTTTTTCTGTAATTAATGGGCCTATGTGTAAATTCCTGTGCCGGATTGCGGAGACATTCGTCGCATGGATCTTCTGTAGCCTCTACATCCTTGTGTACGCACATTTTACAATATTTGTAATAATCTGAGAACTTCCTAAACGGAGTTTTGTCCATAAATTCTGACATTTTTTACACCTCCAGATAAACAGGGTCTGGCAAGGACAAAACATACTCACCCCTGCTTGAGGGGCGCATCTTAATGGATTGTCTGGTTAACATGGCTGCTGTCCATCCCCATTTAACGTCATTACCAGTGGTTGGCCAATTTAACAAAGATAGCAGATTAGACAATCGATATGTCCCATAGCAGTTAGCCATGTATATAATGTCTTCCTTTAAACCTTCCGCTTTACCACGGTTTTTACACACAATACTACGATATACGTTAGTATTAATAGCGGAGCCACCCACGGCAGAGTTAACAGGACGAGCACCTCGAGTGTCAAAAGGGAGACCGCTATTGTTAGAAGAACTATTATATATAGAACTATAACCAGTGTATCCACCTCCTCGTGTCGTTGGTCTGGGAGCATAATCCTGACCACAAATGATTGTGATGATCGCGTCTTTGATACTGTTAAACAATGTATCAATCGTCGATGAGATCGTGTTCTTGATGGCAGGTTCGATGATTGTTTCCATAATTGTATCGCCTAATGTTCCCTCATTTGTGTAAAGCAAATCTTCGCCTACAGTTTTAAGCCAATTTTTCTTCTGTGGATGTACGTCACCTGGCTCGACGTGCGGTTCCACGATTGGCTGTTTAGATGCCTGAAACTCACTATTGTCCGGAAATGAACCGTCTAATGAAGATTTAGGTACGTATGCCATAATTATTACCTCCTATCAAAAAAATAAAAGGGCCAGATTACTCCGGCCCCTCTTTGATCATTCTGTTTTCTCCTCTTCTTTTAATTCAAATCCGAGGTTATTCAGTTCCTCGTGACTAATGAGTTCGTTGCCGTTCTCATCAATTTCGATCGGATACTCATCATCGATCGCTGTCGCTTCTGGTTCTTCTTCAGCCTTATGTCTTGCAATTGTCTCTATTACCTTACCGGCAACAAATGCTACACCTCCAATAGCGGCTACTACACCTGCTATCGTTCTGCCTTTGTTGATCTTCTGAACTCGCTTATAAGCTGCGAGCTCTTCAGGGTTTTCATGTCCTTCATAACATTCCTTTGATGTTACTACTGTTCCATCTTCCAAAACGGAAGTTGTCTCACCATGGGATTTCTCCCAATCATCTTTGTGAACTTCGTAAGCTGCTGCCAGCTTCTTGTCCTTCTTAAGTGCCTCTTTTTTCTCGTTGAATTTCTTGAACATCTTTGTGTCCTCCTTTAAATAAAATTTTTGAGGTTTTGCTCCTCTATAACCAGGCATGATTTTCACGCGAGGTCATCATCAACTTTTGCTCCAAGACGTCCGTCTTTGACTCCTTGAGCATATACGCGGTTCTGCTCTTGCTTGACCACCTCCATAAACATTCTGGATAATTGGTTGATGTACCAAGTATCGTGCGTCTTTGTCGGATACAGGTTTGTTACCCAATCTAACAAGTAATAAAACTGCGCCACCGGATCAGTGAAACCTTCTTCATCCATTGTTTCTCTCCAAGACTTGCAATCCGGGAAGTTATTTGGTGCCAAATTGTTACTGAAGTAGTTCATTCCGCTTCACCTTCTTTCGATGGGTCGTATATCAAAGTACAATTAACCGAGTGTACTAGATACGTCTTTCCGTTCATACGAATCTGTAGCTGATCACCATCGGAATAGTCAGTCCAGCTTTCGACTTCTCCTTGAATCACCGTTCCATCTTGTAATTGTATGTAACAGTAATTATATTTGTACGTCAAGTCAAGAATATCTTTATTACAACCCATTATTCCGGCAATTATGCCAAGGATGATAGCCACTATGGCCAATGTCTTATTGATTATGGCCAATTTCTTATTGATCTCGATCATTCTATTTCACCTTCTTTCTTATACGGTTCTGGAAGAAACATCCATGCAATTACGTTTTTAATTGGATCGTCACATGAGTAATCATACCAGCGATCTTTATCAGTTAAATACCCTTTGTAAATATCGCCATCTATATCGCAGAATAGTACATTAACATATTTTTTAGGTTTTATGTCTAACGAACATGGTATCCACGACCTATCCAATTCATCATATCTACGATAGTCAACCTCTACAAAGTTCTTGGCATACTTGATATCTCTCGTATGACGGCATAACTGGTATGCGCAAGGCTGGCCATTACTAGGGCATATAGCTCCTTTTCCACGCGCTTTACATATATAAGCGACTGTTGGCTGTTCTTTTTTGTCTATCACTTCTCTTCACCTTCTTTCACAAAATACTCTTTGCCTAAGTCTTCAAGATGCGCGAGAATATACTCTTTAATTAGATTTGAGGAAACGCAACCTTCTTTATCCATGATCTCTTCAAAAATTCGGTCATAATCGTATCCGTATAAAACAGAACCAATAAGCAAATCACAAGCAATGTTCAATGCAATTTCTTCCCTAGTCATTTTGTTCACCTTCTTTCCGTCTGTCATGGTTCGTGTACCTCTGAAAATATCTGCAATATCCATCGTCACCGTCCCATGTGAAATTGATACAACTCTCTCCAACGCAAGGAATTAAACTCGTGCATAATAATGGTGGATTTCCTCTTATCACACTCATCCCCATTGAATATTTACACCCCAAAAGAGGACAACACTTTACTCTTATTTCACTCATTCCGCTTCACCTGCTTTCACGTTTCCGTCTTTTCCTTCGCCATCAACGGCTTGGTCTAATACTCTTGGTCTCATATCTGCACCGCAGTTCGGGCAGAAGTTATATTGTGCCGTGTGTCCATCAATAAAATCGTGAATAAAACCGCATTTTTTACATTCAAAGTGATTGTGAACGACTTTATTTTCATCGAGATAATCCATATCTTCCCTTGCTACCCACTCCCCGTGCGGTCTTATCTCTTCATCAAGCGGCTTTGTCATTTCGTAAAATTCTTCGACTGTAATTTCACCATTTTCAAGTTTCCACTCTGCTTTTCTTACCACTATCACTTCTCTTCACCTTCTTTCTTATAGAAAGGACAGTTGTATCGTGCCATCTGTCCTGGTCTTGGTTCGTACTGACAGTCTGTCTTGCTTGCGCACACGTTACAATTGCCACAGTCTTGAATGTTCTTAAGAGCCAAAAGACAATCGTGCAGATACCATTCGTCTCTTGCCTCATTTTTATGCATAATGGCCATTATTCTATGTTTTTCAATTTCCTCTTCAAGTCGATTCAATTCCACATCACCTTCTTTCATTTTCCAATCAGAACAAACAGTTTCTGCGCCACCATAACCATGACCGGCTGAACAATGGAAAAGATACTTCGAATCCCGAATAATATTCAAAGGATCTCCTCCTCGATATGCGTGTTCACAATTCTCACAACTTGCTATGCCTCCTTTCACAAAATACTCTTTGGCTAAGTCTTCAAGATGTGCAAGAAGGTTTTTTCTCTTTGCACTCATTTTTCTTCACCTTCTTTCTCGTCAACACCCTCCAGTTCTAGCACTCTTGTGGCAAAAGTATAAAATGTGTGATTATCTTCTATATTTTCATCGTCAAGCGCTTTTTCTCCATACTTTTTCATGAGTTCCATTTTTTCGTTTTCTAATGCTTTTCTCGCCGCGTCCGCTGAAGCGTAAACGCCTAGTATTGTAGTAAATGTGTGGTACAACATGTCCGTCATTGTGATGGTAGTAGTACCTACCTTTGCGCCAAAAGTTTCTTCAAAAGCAACATTCTCGATTTTATCAACAACAATTACTTTCACTTCTCTTCACCTTCTTTCCGCAAGTTCTATAACTTTGTGGATAACGACCGCAAAAACCATACCATCTGTCGCCATCGCCGCAAGTTCTATAACTTTGTGGATAACGACCGCAAAAACCATACCATCTGTCGCCATCGCCGCAAATATAACGAATATAAATATCACTACAACCACCCAAACCGCCACAACTCATAAAATCACTCTCCTTTATAATCTAAATCTTCTACCAATTTATCATTTATTGTTTTGGTTAAATCCCAATCGTAACAAATTTCTCCTGTTGGATAAATAATTACATCATTGACTACAGTAGTTTGACCTATTACAAAACTATTATATTCAAGTCCACGATGATAGTGAATGTTACCCTCAAAAACATCATCATTACATACCTGACAACCACCACCATAGTAGTAAGTTAAACCTAAGTCATTAGCGAGAAGATTGATAAATTCATTATCTACCACGTTTTTGAGTGTTGCGATAGTTACGTTTCGATAATCTTCTCTAAAGTTGATGGGGAATTTTCGATAGTGAAGAATAAATTTTGCAACCTCAGAAGCATCATCTTTTGTAACATTAAAAAGTACAGAATTGATTCTGACAGGAACCTTAATTTTATTCAGGCACGCATCCAAATCTTCTTGAGTTTTTACTTTGATGTGACGACTAACAGAAATACCATTGATTTTATGTTTATTCCTGTTGATAAAGTCTACGTCTGGCATTGTGGTATTGATAAAGACATTTTTACCAGTACTATGCGCGACGTCAATAAGAATTTGTAATTTATCTAAGTCTGCAAAAGGTTCTCCACCAGTAAAGACAATATCTCTAATGAGAGAAAGATTGCCTAGTTTCTTAATGTTTTCTACAAAGAAATCCATGCTTGCAAGTTCTCCATTGTACATCTGTTTACTAGTGCAGAATGGACAGTTATTCTTGCAATTATATGGAACGAAAACCGTAAGTGCCAAATTACTTCTACCGCTTTGATATAACATCTTTCATACCTACCTTTGCGCCAAAAGTTTCTTCAAAAGCAACATTCTCGATTTTATCAACAACAATTACTTTCACTTCTCTTCACCACCTTTTTATTCTTACTTTTCCACAAATTTCACATTCTTCGTAGAAAATCCATGCACTTCCCAGTTTTATCCGTGTATAAATTCGTGGAAAATCCCATAAATGCAAATGAAGTTTCTTCATTCCGCTTCACCTGCTTTCCGTCTTTTCATGCACCGTTTCCTCAATTGCTATATCGTATACACTCGTACCGTATGTTTTGTAGTTCAGAATAAGTGTATAACCACATAGTATTAAAGCCTCGGCAACTTTTCCAAGATAATCGATGCTTGTATCTACTTTCAGTTCTCCAACTTTTCTCAACACTTCTCGCCACCTTCTTTCAGTTTTATTTCTTGAAGTGTTTTCCAGTTTACTGGCAAGTCTTTCAATGAACACTGTCCTTCCATATCGTTGTTGAGTTTGCACTCTTCACAACAAAAATGTTTTAAGCAATAACCTCTGATATATTCGATAGATTTATCAAGCCTTGTTTTCATTTTACTCCTCCTTAGATTCAATCATTATCAGCCAAACATAAATGACCAATAACACAATTAACAACAATAACCAGAACATCACTGATCCTCCTTTTCACATTCTAACATCCGTAGGTGGTGTGTCTAACCATAGACCATACACCGGAACACCATTCTTATCGCCACTATACTTTGGCTCCCAATTAGGCAATCCGTTTAATACCGGCCATACAAACATGTCATCTTCGCTTATAGCTTTGCCCGATGTGCCATCATATAGATCATGAATGCTCATTCCTTCGTGGGCTGTTGGATTATCGCCATATTTCTTATAAGCAGCTCCAATCACGCGGTTAACATTCTGCTGATGATCCTGGATTGTCGTATAATACAATGATCGTTCGAACTCGTCGTCTGTCTGTCCGTACCAAGTCGTTGCACAATACACCACTGCGGTATTTGGTACTTGCACCTCCTTTACAATCTTTTGAACCCGAGTGTCATATACATCATGATCAATCTGATCCTTTTTCTTTGGCCCGGCAATAGTCTTAGTTATTTCGGATGTAGTCTTTGCTAGTTCACCTCCGGCTTTTACGGATGTTGCCAATCTTTTTATAACCTTCTCCGAGGTAGTGATGTTCTTAAATATACAGAACTCGGCGGCGGTCATAAAACCTAAACCAGGAATAAAATAAGGCCAAGAGACTTTGATCTTTTCCTTAATATCCATCTCTCGCTTCTCTTCTTTCTCAATCGTATGTACCTTGTTTGACGCCATTGTCGCACCGACTCCAATTGAGATGCCTGCTATTAATCCGAACGCTAATGCACCGATTTTTACAAAATTTATCATTTGTCGCCTCCAAATTCTCTGTATATTGCTTTTCTACAGTCATATTCTGTTTGCTCTTCTCCATACTTATACCATTTAAAGTTTATGTACGTACCCCATTCAAACTTATTAGTTATCCGGTTCCACCTCATATAAAAGGTTTTTCCGTTGACTTCGACTTTGTTCATTTTTATGCCTCCTTTGTCAAAAACTTAAAGACCCCCGTTTCCGGGGGCCGATAAGCTTATTTGTCCAGAAAGACAACTGTCTGTCCTTCATACTTCTTACGAATCATATCAGCAGCTGTGACATATGCTACAGCTTTCTTAATCGATCTAATTGGCATCTTTGAATCAACATTATATGCTTTCCATAATGCTTCCTCAATCATCGTTGTCATGAACGCCTGACTTATACAAAACGTCATCAGAGGGATTGGATGGTCGCAAAGTTTGCTCTTCCCATCTTCTCTAGTTCCTGCTGCTCTACCAAGTAAAGCTGCGAGGCTTATTGTAAATGCTTCTGTGCAGGCTACAATACCGAATCCTTTTAAAAGGTTCTTTCGATATACCTTGACTAGTTTCTCCATTTTAGGAGTAAACTCCACAGTGACTTGCTCTGTATGAATGTACTCATCATGGACCATGTATTTTCCAGACTCTTCTTTTATGTTGTTTCCATCTGCGTCATAATAGGTTATCCTATATGAATTCGGCGTTACATTTTGTACCACATAGTGTATGGTTACCTTTTTCTTCATTTTTATGCCTCCTTATCAAAATCTACCGGTCTTACGTTCGATGTTTCTTGTTTCCAAACCTTCATCTTCTCTATTGGAATAATATTTCCTATCAGAGAAATGACAGAATAGTTTGCTGCCTACGGTTATTATTACTCCTGCAAGTGTCATGCCACCTACGATCAGTGATGTTCTAGATCGCCTCCGTTCAGTTTCCTGATTGATCAAGGCTACCTCTTTTTTGTCCTTACCTTCCTGAATAGTGCGTGCCATTGCAGATTTGTCGCGTCTATCCTGGAGTTGATACTCCGCTTTAATCCTGGCCTGTTGTTCTTCTGTGAGTCCTTTGAACTCCAAATCTGATAAATCCATAAGATTACCCCCTTATTAAATCATTAATCAATTTAATAATCCATTCGACGAAGATTTTAATACCTTTAATCGGCATTCCTAAGATTTTTCCAATAATTGCAATAATCCCCCATAAGCATAATACCACGATCATAAGATACAAACACATGATTATCATTTTACATCACCTCCTTCAACTCTTTGATCCGTGTATCGATCTCCTTATGCGGATTTTCTCCCGCATCACAGGAAATATGATCTCCTGTCGTCTTATTGAACATTTCAAAATGTCCATCTTTACGAACAATGGCGTATCCCTCGTACGTACCAATTACTTTAATTCTCATTCAAATCACCTCCTCTGTGATTGTTGCCTCTGTAAGAATCTGTTCCGTAATGATTACCTCATCCTGGACTATGTATTTTCCAGACTCTTCTTTTATGATGTTTCCATCTGTGTCATAATAGGTTACCCTATATGAATGCTGCGTTACCTTGTTGCTCTCCTGCTCCTTTCCACATGCTGTTGCCAGCGCGATTGCCAATGTTACCAAAATAATAAATACTTTTTTCATATTTATCCCTCCTTAATATATGCTCCAAAAAATATGAGAGACCGAAGTCTCTCGCGTTGTTAAAGTTCGTTCCATAACTTTACTCTTCCGTCGGTGTTTTTACCTCCTTTATAAGTAAAATCTTTTCCACAATACCCGCAAACCGGGATGTCTCTTCTACGTTTATGCCCACAATTTGAGCAATAAATATAGTCCTGTTGATGATCCTTGTGAATCACGTATGTAAGCATGTTTAATGCTTTTACCATTCTAATCATTGCTAAACTCGTTACCAAGCTACCAATTCCTGCCAATGCCATGCAAATAATAAATAATGTATTCATAATAAATTCCTCCTAATGCTGTTAATATAAAGTGCTTATCGTTCTATAATAAGACTCGATTTTCACGCGATACAGGGCAAAAAATTAACCACCCCGGATTTTGAGGCGAGGTGGTTAAGAATTAATTTGGAACCCATTCTGTTATAATTGGATCTCCATAAGTATCACCATCTATAGCATCAAATAATTCTTCTGACAAAGTAACTTTTTTTACTTTACCATATTCATATTCTATTTCTACATCTCTAGATTTTACAGCTTTTCCTGAGTGTGTTACTTTACTATTAATGACTTTATTAGAGTCATCATCATGAAACCAAAAAGATAACGAATTGTTCTTTTTTGACCAAACAGATGCTCCAGAGTATGCAAAATTCCTTTCCAATTCTTTATCACCAATTTCTCTTTTAAATTTATCAAAAATAGCTGACGCAAATTTATCTGCAGGTTGACCATTAATATGTGTAGCTATCAGTTTACCGTAGTATTTACCTTTTTGCTTTTTAGTATTCATATCATAAACACGTCCTGCTTCCGTTGCTTCTTTTCGAATATCGTGTACATTAGCCGCCGTTACAATACCAGCTGCTAATGGTCCGCCTATTAATCCATAACGTCGAGCGTCCTTGTCTATTCTTTTTTTATCTGCATACATTTGTTCTTGACCGTCAAGTTCCTGACCAGTATTTTGTTTTTCTTTTACACTTTTTTTAATTTCTCTCGTAGATCGTTTCTTTAACTTATTTCCAGTACTTACGCTGTCATCAAGTGGATACGGCGGGCCATGCTTTACTCCCCATTTCTGACCCTCGACTCCATGATGGCACAGATAATCAAGGTATTTATGTTTGTTCGTCTTTACTTGTACCATCATCCACCTCCGGAATACCAACTGCTAAACTCTTTATAACCGAATATGCGCCGGCAACCAATGATGTACTTAGCATAAGTCCCCAGTTAACGTCGCTGATAGCAGCTCCTACTGTCAAGAAACCGAGTGCCACTTGCGCCATCGTATGTAGCGCTCTGATCCCAGCTGCCTTACACCACGCAGCATTTAATTCATTTTGTTTCACGTTTACGCACCTCCAGTCTTGATACTTGGTCCATTATTAATTTAGCGGAACCATTTCCGCCCATCATTGCATATGGTTTGTATAGGTAGTCGTGGAGATTCTCATACTCATCTGTATAAATATACCCACGCTCGATATACTTCAAACCAAGGAAGCATATTCTGTCGTGCCCTAGTCCAATCAGCATTTGTGTTTTGGCACTTCTGCCGTCGAGAACCTTAGCCACGACTGCCCATACACCTGATGACGCAAGGATGGAAGTTACTATAGTTAATATAACTGTACCCCAGTCCATCACGTATCACCTCACCATACACAGACAAACCCAAGGGCTGTCAACGTCTTTCGACCCGCAATACCATCCCACTCAGTAGGAGTATGTGGCCAATATGCTTTCTGGAACGCCAATACAGCATTCCGTGTAGCATTACCAAAGTCTCCGTCCGTACCCCATTTGCCACAAGAGAACCCATGAGCAATGAGTCTCTTCTGCATCTCACGAACGTCTTCGCCCTTGCATCCAACCCTAAGGACGCGAGTAGCAATAAAGCTATCCTCTCCCTCAATGTCTTTCTTAAAACACTTCGGTCTGCCAAAAGCATTCCAGCTATCAGCAAGAGGAGATTTAGTTACACCGTAACGTCGACCTTTAGCCTCAATTACCTCGAGCTTGTCACTTACAATATAACCAACGTGTGTTTTCTTACCGGAAGAATTAGCTTTAAATACCCAATCTCCACGCTTAAGCTGAGTTTTCTTGATCGGTTCACACAGAGTGTTGTACATGTCATCTGCGGTACGATCTTCATAACCAAACATTTCTTTCAGAATAGCCATGCCAAGACCAGAGCAGTCATATGCCTTTAGTACACGTCCGTACCCAAGCTCACACTGATGCTCCCAATAGTCAATAGCAAGTTCAGCGTTCTTCTCGGTAGTTTCCATAGATCTAATCCACTTCTTTGTAATTACAGGATATCCTTCACCCTGTGCACCAAAGACATAGATACTATGGTTTCTTACCTGTGTCTCTAGGTACTGACAATATTCGTCTAGCTTTGTCATAATTAATCACCTCCTGGATGCAAGATATTAAGTGTTACTTCCCAATCCATAGTAATACCTGTTGGATCTCCGTCTGTCGTTCCGTCACCAAGATAATGAGCAATGTTTTGCGGTTTGTAAGCCACGCCGTTTAGCCCAGCTTGACCAGAAGACATTCCGAACCATCCACATTCTTCTGCAGTTAACATACGAACGGCGCCTGGTACGAGCCACACATTCTGATTAGCATCGATTTTAATATGGAACGCACCCATATAGCCGTTCAAATTACGATGGTAATATAATGCACCAGTATCTTCCCCAATACCTGGTTTGAGATAGTTGATATGACCGATCCAATGATGATCTTGAGTATTTGCATCCGGGTTTTTAATAGTTGGTCTATCTGGAACCACAAATTTCCACGGTCTTTGTCTAAGCGGACTATCCCAGTCGACGTGCCCTGTCTGATCCGCAACGTGAGTAAATATTGGCATATTCAGATGCAGATTATTATACAGTACAGACAAGTTCAAACCCCAATAGCCAATATCGCCAGCAGCTGCTCCATTATAGGTGTCAATTGAAGTAGTACCTTTTAATGTCATTGATCTATAAAAATCATCAACAACACCGGTAATGGCTCCTTTAAAAGTGATACCCGTAGTTCCATCTGCTTTTTCAAAAGAAGTTCCGGTGTCATTTCCACTATTGTAAATAAACCGGCTTCCATATCCGCCACCACCGATACGTTCAATCTTATTTGCAAGAGAGTTGACACGTCCGTTTAATCCGTCATAATCGGCTTTGGTAATACCTAGGGCTACGTTATAGCCTTTGTCATGAACATAATAATCAGCCATTGCCGTTCACCTCCTGCGGATAATTTAAACTACTAACTGGAATAGGCCAACTAGTATTAAGAGCCCAGTATGCTGCTGTGTTTTGCGTTGCACCAGGAGATCTGCTTGTAACCCAGAATTTGATCTGACCATTAGGCTCAACAACAATCTCTGCTCTATCAGGAGTTGTGATTGTGATAACACCATCTGTTTCAGTTACCTGCTTAGAGTTTGACGCAAAAATATGATTGCAATCAGGTCTGATATCGCCACTAATCTCACCCGTTTCCGGAATAGTAGCAATAAGGTTTCCAACAACTGGATTAACGCCTTTCACCAAGCCACGAAGATATACAGTATGGCCAATCCTTCTTACCGCTAACTGCGCATCGGGCTCGAGATAATGCTGATTTCCCAATGGATCATCTGCGATAGATGCGCCAGTAGCAAGACAAGACAAATCAAGTCTTTCCCAGCCGTTATCTCTAGTATACAAATCGACAATTTCATTTAATGCTTCGATCTGACCAGTTAGAGATGGAACGTTTGCAGCAGTGATAGCTCTAAGAAGCACGATAGTAACTACAGAACCGGCGTTGAGATATTCATCAAATCTGAATATAAGTTTATGAGCCTCACTTGGATCCATAAAGTAATCGCCAGGAGAGGAGGAAGTGTTGAATTTCTTTCGAGTGAGCAGATATCCATTCACCGTCACCATTGGTAAATAATATGAGGTAGAAGGGTTATATGCCTCATAATCTGTCGTTTCGTTCAACGTAATGGTATTCGCTCTGGCTTCAAGTACCCGTACCACTTGTGTCGTAGTAAGAGCTTGATAATTAGAACCCTCGACAGCAGCAGCACCCCACTCCTTCACCTGTTGATCCATCTGATGAAAATAATCATCGAACAATGCTTCCCACTTTTTGAAAATATCTTCAGTAGAAAGCTGGTTTACAACTGTTGCCACCCATGGTGTGCCTTCAGGGTGGTTAAGTCCTCGTTTGTCTATAATGTCGCCATCGTTTACGACATATGCGTTTTTCCATACCTTTAAATTAGCAATTCGATATTCTACAATACCACCGCTATTTACCAAAGCAGGAGCGTTCGTAGCAGAGTCTCCTCTACGATATACCAGATTAATGGCACGGTTATTGTTGTTTACAGTAACAACTACACTATCAATTCTACAGTCCAAAGTTCCTTCTGGATCTGCTTCAAATATAATGTCCTCTGTTGTTCTAAACCAATGACCGTCGAAAATGCCTCTACCAGAAGAGACTCTAACACGTCTAGCACCACTTCCGCTTCCATCAGCATATACTTTAAAATTAGTATGATTGGCCTTGTTATTTTGATCACCTTTTGTAGCAATAATACCATCGGATATAAGTCCTCTATAAGGTTCTCTCATTTCGTCTGAAGTATAGGTGATGTCCGGTCTACCGTCAGACTGTCTAACGGCTTTAAAAAAGCCTCCTCTAGACACATTCGCACCAATTGTTCTATTTGTTACAGCCATTTAATCACCTCCTTAAAGATTGTTTATTGATTCAATAATATTGCTATACGTCGACCAACCACTTGCTGATTTGTATATTCCTACACTTCCATCTGGAACATAAATATGCGACGGAGCAGTTCCTAAGCCGCCACAAGTTGGAGGACTGACAGCTTCAACAATAAGATTGACTACCGTGGAATTAGATAACATGTTATTGCCGACAGATTGGCATAACGGTCCGAGACGCAATGTATCAACACGCGTATTTGCAAATGACATATTTCCTAACGACTTAATAGCCGGTAAATATAAGTCTTCCATATAAATAGCGTTATTATTACATCTAAAACACGTAGCGCCTGTTTTTTCCAAACTTGTTAAAATAAATCGTGTACGATGAGATGTTGTACTATTTGTTCTAATGTTACGAAATACAGAATCTCCAAGTTCGGTACAACTCGGCAGATTAATATAATCTAAAACGACCGTCGAATCGTTTCCAGCAAATTCAAAAGCTTGAGACGCGATACTTGTACAAGCAGGAAGGCTAATATATTTTAAATTGCCAGCGTACGAAAATGCCTGAGCTCCAACAGATTCGATCCTGCTTAAATCAAGCTTAGCAACTCTGTCATTATTCATAAACATAGTTGCTGGTATTTTTGTAGCAGACGACCCAAGAGTAGTATCATCCATGTCAAACAAAATAGGACTTGAATCTGTACCAGCAGAGGCAAGGGCTAAGAGGTCCCCAATTTGAGAACCTCCGCCACTTTGTTTTAAACTACTTCTATACCATGCCATTATGTAATCCTCACTTTCACTGCTACGTCTGTCGACTGAGCGTCAAACGTTACTGTCACACTTCCAGTAGTAGCGCTAATGCTGTTGTATGGCAACTCTGGATTAGTAAATACCTCAATTGTGCTGTTCGCCGTGATTCCAGCGTCAGATATAGTTACCGAGGTTTGACCTGCAGTAAGCGTTCCTACAGTGTCTTTCCAAGGAGTTGGAATATTTACATTTTTCCAAACTTGATCTTTGAATACAAGAACTTGGCCTTCCTGCGGGGAGGTGATAGACGTTCCAGATAAATCTTCGATTTCCGTTTGATTCTGCACTTCAGCGATAATACTATGGGCATCGTTTGAAATATAACTAACCTTTAATGTTCCATCTGAAGTAGTTAGCATAGTAATAGAACTAACTGGATCTATTTGTAATGGGTGCCCTTGTACACTATATGTCTGCTTTGTTCTTAATTCTCCAATGACGTGAATAGGATTGGATGCTAAGGCTGTTGTCATCTGACTGTTTGTCGTATAACGAGTATCTTTCCATACAATCCACAATCTGGTAGTTCCGTTCCAATCGCCATAATAAGCAGAAATGGTTCTGTCTTGCATATCTGCGAAGTTTGTAAAAGGAACATAATCATAGATATCGGCATCGAAGAATGCTTCTACAGAATTGACAAAATTTGTATCAGTCATTGCTTTAGCAAAAACAGAAGTATATGTGCTATTCATGGTGGATGTTGTTATAGTCATAGCACCGGCTTCTTCTTCGATTCTACCAGATATAAAGTCGGCAGTACCTTTATACAATGACTGAGGAAATGTCAAAGATTTCAAACTTGACTGACAATATAATTCTACTCCACTACAAGGAACAAATGCAACAACCCCACCAGTTGAAGATTTTGTATAACGGAATTCAAGAACAACCTCGTTAATATAACTGTTTGGTACACCATCCGTTATGGTAATTTCATTACCGAATAACGCCTTTTGCGCTACAACATCTTGTGTAGAAACATCACTGTTCTTCCACTTTCTTGCTATAGCATCATAAGCCAGCACTTGCCCGTCAGTCGGAGTAGTCAAGTCGACATCGCCCAAGTCTGCAAGGTCAGACGCTCCACCTCCACCAGTTGCAGATATAACATTATTAACAATACTAATACCTGTGCCGGCTGTAAGAGTACCCTGCTTGGATCCAAGTTCGGAATTAATCTTATTAGATGACCATGTCTTTATTGGAGAAGTTGTAGTATCGTCAATGGTAACTCCACCGGTTTCAACAGCACATTCCCATTTATGCGTTACGGAATTATACTTTAAAATCTTTCCATTTGCTAAACCAGTAAGATCGACATCTGTTAAATCAGACATAGCAGACGCACCACCGCCTCCACCAGTAACAGATACAACACCCGTATTAGGATCTATGGTAAGTCCACTACCGGCATTAAATGCTAATGAGCCAGAAGCATCAACTGTTAGACCACTATTAGCTCCAATTCTAACACCACCTAGATTAAGATTTCCAGCCGGTTTAAGTGTCAACATATCTTTTACTTTAGAAAATACTGGTAAATTTGCTTCCGGACATTTTATCTTATAAGTAATAGATTTCACACGTTCCCTAGCTTCTGGATCGTCTTCGCTAGGCCACATTACAACTTCTCGTCCAGTTTCTTCTACTTTCCAACCACCTGTTGAACATTTTACAAAACGATCTTTTAATTCAAAATTTTCGCTATTTATCGTGATATTACCAGAAAATGCTTGATTTGCTATTTTCAAATTTTCTTGAATTTGCTCGTCATTATATATACTTTTTCCACGTACTGGATAATTAGGATTACTTGAATCATCAAAAATACTATTTTGATCTAATATAACGCCTAGGCCATTTGGTGGAGCAAAATCGCTATTAATTATCGTAGCTGCGTCATATATTTGACCATAAGAATCTTCGAACAATGTAGGAGGTGTCAGCCCACCAGCAGCGCCTAACCATTGTGCAACATTTAACCACACTTCTGTCGGACTTGACGTAAGATCTAAGTTTATTCGCATGTTATGATTATTATCAGAATTTTGCCAGGCATTTGAAGCTTCTGTGTTCGCCAAATTAGCCCCGACTAAGCGTGCAGGTCTATTTTTTTGAAATATAATATCTGGAAATTTACCTAAGGTTTCTAGATAATCCATTCTTTCCATAGATTTTTCTGTTTCTCTAACAAGAGTATTATATATTGCCAGATCTGTTGCCTGATTAACAACCATGTCTTTACTTGAAAAATCATGTAAATATGTTTTATCAAATCCGGTCGACTGTTCACCATATTCTACTTTAATACCAACAACTACTAATATACCATTGAGAAATTTTGTAATGTCTACAAAAGTATCTTCAGAGGATGCCGTAGAACCTCCTGGTGGACCACTTGCTCCGGCACGTTTTAACCCGATTTGCCACGCAAGAAGACGATCATTACCTTGATTATTATTTTTAATCATGCCAGTACTTTTATGATGAATTTTATCCAAATTTTCAGACCAAATTATATTATCATAGTCTCTAACTATAATTCTACCAAGTTTTTCTCCAGTGTCAGACATCAACGTAGCTTCAGTATCATTAGGGCCTAATGTCGCTTTAAAATAGTAAAAATTAGATCCACTAGCTATTTGTTTATCTTTCTCTCGAGTTTTAAACGTAATTGTTAATGATCGTCGTTCTGGATCTAAAGTACTAACCGATGCTCTAGCCGCAACTCTACACAATATAATTGTTTCAAATGGATTTTTTCCAGAAAAACCAGTTGTATACCATTGATTTACAGCTAAACCGATATTAGTCCATTCAATAACATGTTCTACAATAGGTTCCGGAAATGGAGCGTATACATTGTTAGACCCATTATAACTTTTATCATTTGGGATTCCAAGGTCTCCATTTTCTCCAAGATACTTTCCTAATTTTGCAGATTTGTTTACCCAAGTGTCATTGTCAAAATCCGCGCCCAAATATGTTTGCTCATCCAAAACTTGAGTTGCAACTGTTCTAGATGGTTCAATACCGTCATGAACTGACGTTCTCAAATAAGACATGCCCATAGGAAGGTCTAAATTATTTGGTTTATAGTATTGTCCTGTTTTTTCATTATACAGCCAACCAGCGGATAGATCGTCACCGCAAAATACAAGGTTTTTGTTCATATATAGAGCATTATCTAATGTTCCATCACCCTGCATATCAATACCAAATCCAGGCTTTATACTTCCAGGAAAACCATCGTGAGGAACCTGGTAATGTATTTCGAGCATCTTATTTACGACCGGATCAGACTCAGCAACATGCCCGCAAATAGTTCTAAAGTTAGCGATATTAGTTGCGTTTTGTTCGTTGCCATCCGAATCATCTTCGACTCTTTGCGACACAATAAACTTGTCATCGTCATTTATACTGTCTGTCAAGCCTAATTGGTCGACTCTAGTTCTATCTAATTTATCTGAGTCGCTCATACTCTACCTCCTTAAATAGAAATATAACATTCTTGGTATGTCCCATCTGGAAGTTTCTTATTTGCAATAATAAACCATTCCGGTCCACAGAATTCCACATTTGCAGTATCTTTTTGGACAGGAGTAGCTCTATCAGTGCAAAGGAATCCTACTATTTCTGTAACTTTTGCTTCTTTGTTGTCTACAGTTACATCCAAGTGATATCCAGAATTGTCCCAAGTTTCTGTGACATTAATAACCTGAGTAACTTGTTCTGAGCCGAAACCGTTCTTAATTGTAATAAAATCTCCAAGGTCATAGTCACGTTTGTACCTGTACGTAGCATTTGGATCTATTTCACCGTTAAAGGACTGCGATGCAGAGTATTCTGAAAGCTCGGTATAACCTCTTGTGAACATCATACTTTGATATAATGGGGCTAAAATCTTACATTCAAAAGACTCATAAACACCTTTTTCATCCTTCACTGGTTGATATACAGATAAATCTCTGTCAAATACAGCAATAGGTACATCTTTAACAATAAAATATGTTGTTGTCTCATTTTTTGTAATGGTCGTTTCATCGCTTAAATTTATAATAGATGTGCCAGTAACAACCTGCGAAATACGATAGTTGCTCGCACCCTGACTCTTGTATGTTTCAACAAGAATTCGATACTGGTTCATGTCATACAACGGTATTTTGAATTCCTTCATTTTGTAGTAATAGAATATAACACCGTCACCAAGGTCTAAAGGCTCAAAGTACCCGCCATTTGGATCGGCTTTTATGTCTGCCACAGCTTTAACCGGCGGATATGACTGAAGTAATTCTCTCCAATCAACTATTGACTTCATGTCATCAGCATCTAAATATACTTCAGTTCTATCTAAACCCTTTTTACCAGAACCAACCGCTTGATAATTTCTAGTAGATGTAACGCCATCTTCATTTTCTGTTATTTCTCCTCCGACAAGAACTGTATTCGCATACCTGTCATATTCAGAAGAGAAATTTGTATTCATAACATTACCTCGAGCGTTGCTAAAGACAATATAACTGTTTTTATACACACCTTTGATAATGTTAAAACGCAGTTTTTTAGAAGTTCTATCGTACACTAACTTGCAGCCATATCCGAACATCTTTAGTTTTTCAGATAAAAGATCGCCAATACTCTCATGTTCGGATCTATACGCTACGGTCTGTAAAGCAAACTTATTTCCTTTAGAGTCCTTAAACTCAACTGGGCAAACCACAAAATCTTTTCCGTCATCTGCTAAAATACGTCTTTCCGGAAACTGACATCTAGTTCCAAAATTTTCTGTTATTAGCTTTATAACCAAATCCTGCAGTAAGCCAGAGAACATTATGTCTCCCCAAACAATTCGTCTGTTTAATACTGTTTTTGTGATATCGGCGCCTTTAACGCTAAATACCTTCCCGTCCGTAGCAGAGTCCTGCAATTCTGTATACTTTATTTCGCAAATCATGTCATCGTCTAATCTAGAAATATAATTTCCAGGCTTTAATATTGCCATGTTTTGATATGAAGCTGGAAGTTTCAATTCCGCTTCTCCGTCGCCATATAGACTTTTTGTCCAAATAAATTCGTAGTAATAGTCTATAATGGCAATTTTTTCAAATTTGTTATTTAATATAATCGCGTCCATAATCATACACTCCAATATGCATTTCTATATTCGAGCCGTAATTCGGCCGCATCATTATTTGCCCCATTGTCAATAGACAATCTGTATGCGTTTGCTCCTTTCTGTATGAGCATTCCTTCCGGCGATGAACTAGAGAACAAATACTCTAAATAGTTAATGTACTCGCCATCTCTAACGACATAGATAGACTGGGAACCGAGATTAGTATCTATAATAAGCAAATCACCAGATGTAAAGCGATGTTCTTCATCTGTCTTTATAACCAGTGAATCCCCGGTTCTGTTATTGAAAATTTCTACTCTCTGAGCTGTTTCATGGAAATATAATCTGAAAATAGCTCCTGTTTCCGCTGTTCCATCGTAATCAAAAGATACTGCGTACGAACCAGATATAATCGTATCCATAGCCAAACGAAATTGGTCTGGACTCTCGTATGAAGAATCATAGCAATCACCTGGTACGTCTGGAAACGAAGTAGTGGGTCGTGGAAAATCGAAATAAAAACCACCTTCTGTTTTGATTTGTTCTACTTGATTTTCCGTAAAGGATTTGAAAGCAGGGTCCGGACAGATAACTGAAATCTGGCAATCGATGCCTTCCATTTTTGTAGTTGTAAATATAACTGGTTCGTTGGACTCAACGTATCCATCGATCCAAGTTTGCCGATCATCAGCAAAAAATTCCATTCTGATTTTCTTTCCCAAAGGAAAGTATTTTTCCGATTCGTGTCTAGCTTTTTCGACAGTATCATGCCAAAGAAGTCGCAATTGGAACACAATATTACGACTCGTTTTTCTAGATGAATCATAATTAGAGCCTGGCAAGGAAGCATAATCAGTATTTCTAATTTCACTTGCGCCAGACCCGAGCCCTTGAATGTCACGGATGAGGAACCCAGATTTCTCCGGATTCCTCAATTCCATGTTTAACACATTCTCGGACTGAGTGGTTATTCTTACAAGATTAATCATCTTTTAACCTCCTCCGCCGACTCTCCACCTGTTTCTAGTAAGTGCTAACTGAGTAGTTCTGTTAAGTTCCCTCGTGTTAAGCGCACCAGAAGAGGTGTTATTCTGAATATAATTGTAGTTGTAATTGTAAGTTGTTCCGCCACGAGCATTGTAGCCTCCAGTAACAGCGTTCCAATCGACTCCCGTGCTCATAGATTTATTAAGTTCCTGTAATTCTGTGTCATTTATGTTTAAATTAAGATTTAATGTATCAGTAGTCATCATTGTGTTAGGATCAAAGTTGGCAAGTGCATTTTCCCAGGATTTATCCGTCATGAAAGTATCGGAATAACCAAAGGAGCTGGTATCAAAGTTTGTTCCAAACGTACCGACTAAATTGTTGATGTCCATATCACCTGGAAGAAGATTTGTAAATATATCAGAAATATTAAAATCTCCACTAAAAATGCCTTTAATCTTACCCCAAGCGGTCTTAAGACCTTGAATATTACCGGCGATACCTTTGTCTAGACCAAATAAACCTGTGAACTCTTCTTTTGCTGGCAATTTATCCTTCAATCCATCAATAATTTTTGCTCCAGTGTCTTCAAAGTCTATGTTACCAATCGCAGAATCCATAGAGCCAACAATAGACTCTCCTAATCCAGCTCCGCTGTCTTCTGCCAAAGGCTCTATAGCCTTAGTCCCAATAAGCATTCCTTCGCCAACATCGTTCATAATTCTAATCATAGCTTTTGAAGGCGAGTGTGAATCAAATCCTTCTTTTGATTTAGCTCCCTGTAACCAGTAACCAGCCACCGTTGCACCATTTGTTATTAAAGAAGTTATGATTTGTTCTGTCAGTTCAAACGGTTTATACAAAAATTTTCTAATGTCCGGAGTCTGAACATCCATTTCATTTTGAATTCCAGTTGATTGTGCATCAGACATTTCTTTACCAGTGGTTTCTGCTGTTTCGGTAGCATTCGAATATAGCGGAGTATAATCGATTTGCGGACCGGCTTCGATCTCTTTGTTGATGTTATCAATTAAATACTGCTGATAATCTATAGCCGCGGCTTTAGCAGAACGGACAACAGCAGGACCCGTCTCTTCTTCCAGGCTCTTTTGTAAGAATTCCAACCCTGATTCAAGTGTCTGCTTCTCTTTCTGAAGTTCTGGAAGTTTGGTCTTCCATTCTTCTTCCGCTTTAGTTTTAGCATTTTCATAGTTTTCTTGATCTTGCTGTTGCTGTAATTCTTTAATTATTGCTTCGTGCTCTGCAATATTTTCTGCTTGTGTTCGTAAGCCATCTTCTATAGTTCCATAATATTGTGCAGCTACGGCTACATATGAATCTACGACGGATTCCATCTGGTTAACATACTCTTCTAATGTTACCATATCGTCACCGTATTTTATAGATTTAGTATTTAATCTAACAAATTCATCACCAGTAAGCGTTCCTGCCTCTTCTTTTTCTTTTAAATCTTTAAGTTCTTTATTTGCTTTATTATAATCTTCTAAATCTTTTAAGAAATTTGTTCCCATTCCAGATTCTTTATCATTTAATAATGCTGCAATTTTGTCTTTATTAGCATTTGTATTTTTTCCATAAGTTTTATAAAATGCTGTCTCATCTAAAGCAAATAAATATTCTCCAAGTTTAGTATCTTTTAATGCTTCTTTTATTCCATCATATAATTTAAGACCTATTGTTTTTCCTAAAAATCTAATATTTTCTAGTAATATAGCGCCTTTAACTGATGTAATAGCATACGTGATTCCTTCAATGGCAGCATTCAAAATGTCAAATACTGCATCGATGATAGGTTGAGCGTACTTTTTAAGAGCTTCCGCCACACCTTGCAAGCATTTAGTCACTGAAGCACCTAAAGAATCCCAGTTATCACCGACATAATTTAATGCGGATGTGACTAATGTAAAACCAAGCATAGCGAAATCAGTAGCAACTTCCGCAACAGCATCAATAACTGCATGCAAAACGCCAACAATCTTATCTTTAAAAGATGTCATCTTGGTATTCCAATCGCCACCCGTTTTGTCTAACTTATCCACCGCTTCTACTAAAGTGTCAATGGCACTAGCGAGTAAGAATGCAGAAAGACCAATGGCGACCATAACACCGGCAATCGCAAGGAGACCGATTGAACCAGAAAGTACTCCTCCTGCTGGCATTTTAGAAAGAATAACAAGAATAAGTGCAAGTAATGTCATACATGCAAGCGCAGAGATAAGTCCTACTTTAATATCATCCCATGCAAATCCTGTAAGTTTCTTTAACACGCCAGCCAGTATAGTCATAGAAAATGTTATACCAATATATGCAGCAACACTCGCTATTAAACCAGAAATGCTTTTGATTCCGTCTGACATTTTGATTAGCAAGTATGTTAAACCAGCTACCACAAGAGACATAATACTCAAAGCCGCTCCAGCAGCCGCGATACTAGTCCAATCAAATCCTGCTAACTTTGCTAATGCGCCAGCAAGTAATTTTATAGTTATGGCAACTCCAGCATAAATCACCAACATTTGTGCTATGTCTTTCCAGAATCCAGAATCACGTCCATTTACAAGACTTAATCCGAATTCCGCCATCTTTGTTGTAATATATGTAAGAACCGCAAGCATTGCACCGCCGACAGCAATCTGCGCGATATCCATACTCTTCAGGAAAGCTAATGACGCTACCATAATAGCAACACCTGCTCCGATTGCCACAAACATAGCCGCTACAGATAGTATCTTCTTAAAATCTATTTCTTTTGGTTTAAGTAAAGACGTAAGATGATCCATGATTGATGTTGCTGCCCAAGTAACAATAGCTACGGACGCTACTAAACCACCAACTATTCCTAAGAGTACTTGCCAAGAAACTCCAGACGATTGAACAGTTTTTACTAAATAACCAAATGTTATCATTATAGATATCATACTTACAGTTAATGTTAGAATAGTAACTATTGCGGTAGCTATAGCGGTCTTGCTACAGTTTTGTGAAGTTTTAATAATTTCTGCTGATATAAGTCCTATTATAACTATTATACCAATAACAATCGTTAAACTTCCTAATAAATATCCAACATTTAAATATCCGCTGTTTAATAAGTATGCTAGACCAGTTGCCACACCTAAAATAATTACTACCGACACGGACAAAGCCGCAATTGTAGCAGCTACACCTATAAGGGATTTTGCAAGGCCATTGTTATTAGCAAAATGCCCAACGATTCCAGCTAAAGCAAGACTAAAAGCCCCAATAAGAAGTAATACGCCAAACACTATGCCAAACATATTAGTATATAGATCGATATTTTCTGATGTTATACCGGTCATAAATAACTTTACAGCCAATGTAATAGCCACTACAGCTGCGGCTAATACGCCAATAACTACTGCCATCGATAATAAACTAGAAGCGATTTTTGGTGATGCTTGTCCAACGGGGTTTCTTGTTGCCCAATTAAGAGCCAACAATATTCCTGCTAGTATAATTCCGAGTTGTAGTAATGCAAACGCACCAGTTTTTAATCGCTTCATCCACGTTTTATCGCTTATTATCCAACCAAGCAATAAAGCAGTACCTGTAAGGGATATAACGGCAAATGTTATAGCTGAAATTGTTGATGATAAAGCAAAAAGTGATGATACCGATTTTCCTGTAATATTGTTGGATGCTATTTTTGCAATAATAGCCGGAATAATTAACGTAAAAGTGAGAACAAATACTAATAATTGGGCTAATATAATAAATCCATGTTTTAACATAGAAGCAAGTTTTTTGTTAGAGAATAAGTATGAGAAGCCGATGGCCATTCCTGTAAATATGATTGTGAACATCATTATCGCTTCCATTACTTTAATAACACCATCAAATGCGCCGCCTCTTTGCGTCCATTGTAAACCTTGGCCTGATATCCAGCTAACCGACAATGCTGCTTGCATTTTATCAGCAGCTTTTCCTAATCCAATAAGGATACCAGTCATTATACCCATTGCTACTATCACAAATGTTCCAGCAAATATTAAAGAATTTTTAGACAAATTTGACTTATCTATAACCAGAGCTATTAACGTAAATGCCGCTACCATACCAATAACGCTGATAGCAATGTTTTTAAGTGCTTCAGAATTATTCTTAAATGCCATAGATTTAATAGACTTGCTAAACGATATAAATGGCTTAGATATAGCACGTATAAATTTAGGTATGACATCGGCTAATTGCGTTAATTTAATAGGAAGAACTACCAATGTGTATAAAACAGCTCCTACTAAAGCCAATAATGCACCAGTAAATACTGTTAACATTGTTGCTGCCGGCGATAGATCTAATCCACTAAAGAAATCTTTAAGTTTTTCAAAGGCCGATAAGAATCCATTAGAACTTTCATCAACATTTCCGACAGCTTTTTTTAACTGCTCTGAGACGCTCAATATAGAAATACCATTTATAGTAGCGGCACGTCCTAAGAAACCATTTCCACCAGTAGCTCCTGTAGTTGTTGCTCCAGATTCTTCTTTACTGCTAAATCCAAATAATTTCTTAAACCATTCAAATACGTTCTTAATCGCGTCCCCAATACCCTCAAATATGGATTTAACTTTTTCCCATCCGGGCATTACAAAGTCTTGAACAAGATAATCCTTGAGAGCTTTCAACTTATCTAAGAAACTGAGTTCACTGTTAGAGAATATGGCTTTAATAGGCTCAAAGAAATTTGACAAAGCTTGCGTCAATTTTCCTCCCCAGGATTTTACCCATTCCCAAAATTTGCTTGCTCCATTTTTAAACCGTTCCATAAACGGTCCAAAGAAATCGTCTGAATTCTTAATTTTTTCACTAAGATTAAATAACTTTTGATTAAAATCAGTAAGTGAATCTATTAAATTGAACCCGGGGAACAATTTTGACACAGAACCAAACAACGGCGAAATAATATGTTTATATAAAGATTTAAAGAAAGCTTTTGAAATGGTAATTATAGACCCTAATGCTTTTCCTATAGATAAAAGAAATTGAACTATTCGCGACTGACCCATGGATTCTCTTATCTTTTCCGTAGAAATTCTAAGTTTTTCGGTTCCAGCAACAAGCATGTCCATAAAGCTCATACTTTCTGTCGCCCATCCAAGTCCTCTTCCTATTCCTAGAATAGCATCACCAATAGTACCAAATACATTTTTTACAGAACTCCATATGTTGTATAGAACTCGTCCCGCATTTGAATATTTTTCAATGACCTCGTAATAAGCATCGCCGTCTTTTATAATAGCACCATTGTCACGAATTTGCTTTTTTACGTATTCTGGTAATGCATAATAATCGTCAACAACTTTTACAAGTTTCTTATATTCTTTTTCCTCAAACAAAGGAGCAAATATAGTGTCTTTTCTAATGACCTTTTTCTTCATAACTTCGCCGGTAACGGGATCTGTTACTACATTACCTTTTTCATCGGTCATATCTTCTTCTGTATATAATTTTTTTCCTAATTTACCTAACCAACCAGCGATATCTTTACCAATCATAGATACAATTGGTCCAATTGCAGTGTTTAATGCGTTTATATGAATTCTTAAAGCATCAATTAAATTAACTAATGCTCCTCCATTTTCAATAATTGGCTCAAAGAATTTTTCACCAATTCTGGCAAAGGCAGATCTTAAGTTTGCTGTTACACCGGAAAGCGTCATATTTGCTTTTGTGGCGTATTCTCCAAATTTCTCATATAACATCTCAACAATAATATCTGGTGTAATAGTTCCTCCACCTTTTGTTGAAATATTTTCTGCAATATCTCCCTCTGTCCAATTCTTTCTACCTTCATAATTAATGCTGTTCAAATACTCGGCAAGTAATCCTTTTACACCCAAACCTCTTTCCGATAAGGAGTTAATATCTGTAGTAAACACTCTTCCTCTGGAGACCATATTAGTGATAATTCTACCAATATCTGCATAATCGGCATTGGCCATAGATGCAGTACCAGAAATAGCTCTGAGTGTCATAGCTAACGTATCAATTTCAGACACATAATCCTTGTTTCCTTTTTGGCCGGTTGGGGTATAGGCTTGACCCGGTTTTAAACCCGACGCTGATAATTGAGCTGCCACTTTAGCAGCTGCGTCCAAACTATACGCAGTATTAGTTACAGCGTAATCGATATCACCATAAATATCTTTCCAAGCAATTCCCAAACCTTCCAATTGAAACTTTGCTGCTTGAATATTAGTGGCTCTAGAATAACCACCTTGCGTAATACCAGATTTAGCAAAATTATAAGCCTTAGTTAATTTAGAAAAAGCAGAATCTATAACGTCAAATAATTTATCAGCAATGTTTTCTGCTATTCTAGCACCCATGATACCAATCGTAGACATTCTGTATTCTAGTTGATCCATCACCCTAGTAATTTTGCTAGTATCAATATTTCCTACACTATCTACTGCCTTCTTTACTTTCGACAAATCTAATTTACTAAGTTCGTCTTTAATTCCGGAAAAGTCAAGTTTATCCTTTAATTTTTCCAATGTGGTCATTGTAGCTGCTGCATTTTTCTCAAAGTCCTTATTATTAAACTTCATAGAAACTATATTTTCATCAATAGTAGTTGTTGTACTCATGGCAGCACCTCCTTCCACAAATCGGCTGCAAATCCTCTAAATGTTTCTTCAATAGCCGGATTAATAAAATCTCGTCCTTCTACCCAAGTACCGCCTCTGGTGGCGTGACCATACTGTAATATAATTACAATAGGCACACCATCATTGACGTTATTGTTATAGAATCTTAGGTAATAGTAATATTTTTCATGTGCTACTTCATAATGCCAAGAACTTGCAGTTTCTCCGGTATCCACCGGTGTAGCCTCTTCCAAATATTTAACACCTTTTTTACCATATTTATGTAAAATCGGTACGATGTCAAATGTTCGGCAATGCTCTAATAATTTAAATGTATGCTTCCATTCTCCTTTTTGGGATACTTCAAACTTCATTGTATCACCCCTTAGAATGCATAGCAGCCCTCCTAGCCTTATTTAAGCTTGCATTTCTGCTAAGAATATCTTTTGTAGACATTTTCTTTCCAGAAGCAGATTCTTTTTCGCTATGAACTCGCAAAAGGGTAAGTAAACGATTGAGATGCCATTTTTGTGCTTCCCAAGAAATACCGTATTCTGTCATGTAGTAATAGATGAGTTCTGATGTCATCTCTTCTTTTTGCATAACAGGACCTTTATTTTTCTGTTTTTTACCATCTTTGTTTTCATCTGCGAACCATGTACCTGTCATCGGATCATTAATATAGTCAGTGATGGCCTTTAAATTTTCATTTGAAAGGACTTTATATACATTAGGATTAACACTGTTAGAGACCGTCATACATTTAATATAGTCAAGTACTTCTTCCTTTGTCTTTGCAAATCGTTCAAGAGTAGAAAGATAAGGTTTTTTCCATCGTGCTTCCCATTTCGAAATCGAAATAAGAGAATGCTCTAACTGGAGATTTACATCATGGTCTAATGTTATAAACTGTTCCGCGTCTGCGTCCCATACTTCTCCAGCTTTAACGGTAATAACTAACATAGTCACTCCTTACTCAATGCAGAAATATCTCCTCCATTGGATTCAAGTTTTTCAGCATTCTCTCTTGCGGAAGCCTGCAGATCCTTAGGAAGACAGCCAACGATAAACTCTGTAGCTTTCTCAGCGCTAGTAACAAGCTCCATAAAGAGTTCATCATATGCGTTCGAACCTTTGAATTCCTGATATGCTTCCTCTGTCTTAATAAATGTCTTACCGTCAAGAGACTTAATGCCATATGCTGAATGGATAATTTCTGTAAATGTATCCATGATTGTTTTTCCATCCTGTTTTTCAAGAGCTCGTTTGATCCACTCGGTTAAACCGCCGGCTTTATCCTGTTCCAGTGCGGCCAACTCGTGCTTATTGAGATTGAAATAAAAAGTTTCTTTACGTTCATTGTCGTTATAATCGGTGTAGGTAATTGTCTTTGTTAACATATTTACTCTCCTTTTAATAAAAATAGGGCCCTGAGATTGCTCCCAAGGCCCCAAAAAGTGATCATTTTGATTTTACTTAGCCGGCGGTGGATACAACTGTCGTGTTTCCGCTTACTGTATAAGTATTACCGCTTGTAAATGCGTTTCCATTAACTGTGATCGAGTCACCTTCGGAAACAATGATTGTGAGAAGATCACCAATAGCGATATCAGCATTATTCTCCAGATTAATGTTGTTTCTCTTTACTGTTACTGTGGTATTAGTAGCCTCAGTAATTGTGAGCTTGTACGCTGTTGTTGCACCAAGAATAGCAATAACCTCTTCGATAGACGGAAGACGCGGATCACTATCTGCAGTACCGTAAAGGATGTCTTCCAGAGCATGGAGACGATCAATATTCTCATCTGTGAAGTCTGTAGAATCGATCTCAAACATAGCCGACGGTTTCATGCCATGGCCAACGTTAATTGGAGTTGTCTCGAAGTCATAACTGAACTCGATGGCTTCCGGATTATTATTAACTGTCTGATATTCCTCATCGGACGGAGAAGCTTTAGCTCCGTATACGATATGAAGCTTATATCCATAATCGTCACCATCAGTATCATTACCGATCAATGTACGGCATGAAAAGCCAAAGGACTTACGAACCTGCTGGCCGATACGAAGACCTGGAACGCCAGAAAGCTTCCGGTTACCCTGACACTCATACCATCCATCCGGGAACGTGTAGCAAGAGATCTGACCCTTCTTATCCTCTGTAGAAGTGAGGTTAAGATACTTAGTGTTATCAGCATAAATAGCCTCAGAGTCGCCACCCTCAGAGGACTTCTGGAACTTGGTAAGACCATTCCAAGCTTCACCTGTACGATATAGACCAGAATCGTTTACATAAAGCACACCTCGGTCGGTACCGGTAGAATACAGTTTTTCACCTTCCTGGTCCCAAAGAAGTTTTGTCATATTACATTACCTCCTAAATATGATTAATTCTAAATCTATCATGATGCAATCCGTCAGCGCAATAGTGATTGGTATGCTGACAGTAGGGGAGTCGAGACACGTAGGCAACTATTTCGCTGTCCGGATTAGCATCAATGACAAACAATTCATAGTCGGTGTTCTCAATATAAGGAGCACCATTTGCATACTCTGCCTTAACTACAGATCTAGCATACCGTATGCAAGGGTATACCATTCTTTCATTCGGGGGTGGTTGAAAATATACTTTTTTAACGCCAGGGATATGTTCAAGCATCTCCTGCAGTTTCAGGCGCTTTTCCTCTCGGTCCATTGTAAACACCTCCCAAATAAATATACATATGAGGGTACTCACGTACATCTACGGTTTTTACTTCCCAAAGTACCCCCATATGTTCCGCGAATTTCATCGTTGAGTAGTTCAAATTTGCATATGGGTCGGCAACGATTTTTATACGGTTATCAATGTTTATATCCTTATTGCGATCCTCGCCAGAATATAATCTTCGTAACTCCTGTTCTAACGTGCCTTTATAGGGTTTTTCTTCGATAACGGGTTCCCAGACACCGGGCTTTGTTTCCTTGTACACTTCAAATCCTATATTTCCCGCAAACTTCATACTATCAGCTCCGATCCGGTTCCAGAGTAATATACTTCAAGGAATATACCTTAGTTGTTGTATAGCCACCCTTTGTGGTAACAGCACGGATTGTCTGTTTCTTATTAGCGATCTTACCGACCCAAAGTCCATCAGAGTCAAGCGTAGTCGGACCAGATGTACCGCCAACGATCTCAACAGTTGTTGTAGCGCCATCTTCTACGTCGAAGTGCAGACCGATGAAGTTGCCTTCAGCGCCTGTATCGAACCCAGTATAGTTCTTAATATACTTAAGAGTACCACGGATCTCATTGAGTTCATTGATACGAACACCATTCTGAAGCTCAGAAGCATTCTTACCAAGGAGATCTGTTGTCGGAGCCGGTACTTCTGCGATCAGCTTCATCAGATCAAAGTGAGCCATCTCAAGAACAACTGCAGACTGGATCTTTGTGAGTGCGCCAGAGCAACGTGTCTCCATCAAGTACTTGTACTGGTTGAAGTCGATGTCGAAATCATCAAATGTCTCAACATTACCGCCCTTATCAGCACCGTAACGATAATCACCAGGGTTCAACATAATGGCACAAAGATCAAACTCATTACCGTCGCCATCTGTATAAACTTTGGAGTTGAAGTCTGTGATCTCTACGATTCTCTTTACACGAAGAGCTGTAGCAAGCTCACCGAGAGACTTATAGAGTCTGTGACCAAATTCGTCACGAGCAAGCAACAGAGTTGATGTAAAGTTTGTACCACAATAAAGTGTCGGATTACCGGAACCACGATACTGATCACGAACCTTAAGCAGAGTCTCTTCAACTACGATAAGTTTATCGAGGTAAGAAGCATTTTCCGGGAAGGAGATCTGACGACGGATTGTAAAGAGTTCGTCATCTGTCCATACCGGACGAATCTTTGTATGATCGATATGATCAGGATCATTGTAAGCTCTACCATCGCCAAGCAAACCAGCCACTGCGATTTCCTTGTTGAGCATCATTCTCATCTCACCCTTGATCCACGGAACTACAGAGAAATCAGTGATGTCGATGATGTCATCACGATCAAGTTTCTGTTTCTTATAAATAGTTGTCGGGGCAGTAGTTCTCGTCATAAGAGAGAATACTTCTTCTGTCTTTCTGTTACCCTTAACGTAACCCTTTGCACGAGCTTCATCAGCGGTAATGTCTGCCTGACGTGTACGAATGCGAGAGAACGGAGAGTGCTGAGTATCAGCAAGCCATCCGCCTACCCATTCGTCATCCTGCTTATACCATTCTGGTGGCATATTAAGTTCCTTGGGCTGCGGGAACAGTGTTTCAATGTCCTCAATACCATATGTATCGGCGTGAGCAAGGACAGCTTCCTTCAGCGTAGAATGAGCGGTTTCCGCATCACGAATAATCTGCTGAAGATCGAGTTCTGCGTGTGCAATAGCACCGCCATTTTGATTTTCCGATTTTTCGAAAAGATTTCTTTTCATTTCTTCGTCTCCTCCTGATTGTTCTTCATCGGACTCTTCGTCCTCATCTTCTTCTGACTCTTCACCCTCTTTCTCTTCTTCATCCTCGTCATCAAACTCTTCTTCATCTTCGTCTTCATCCTCATCAGAATGCTTAACGGAGCCTTTAGAAGTAGCTTTTTCGACCAAGTAATTAAGAACAAAAAGCTGATCTTCGTCCATTGAATTAATTACATCTTCAATAGTCTTCTCAGATGTGCCATCGGCATGCGCGAGTTCAAGATCACAGTTATCATCATTTACAGTGTAAATACAAGCTTCTGTGAGTTCTTCTCCTTCTTCGGAATGTGCAACATTAACAGTCTCAATATATGCACCAATATTAGCTCCGGCAAGGACCAAAGATACTTCTCGAATTTCGCCATGATAAACTTCACCACGAGAATTCTGTTGAAGACGATTAGCATAAATCGAAAGTGACTTGATGTCGCCATGGATGACAGCTTCTTTGCTGGCTTCGCCTGCTTCTGTCTCATTAAACGAACCATAGCCATACATACCGTCTGCTTTATGCTCAAGATAGATGTTACCAATGATATTAGTAGGATCATTGTGTACATGCTGGTAAACCAATGGTACTGTCCTTCCATCACAATGAGCAAAAGAATCCGGCATAAGGGTACGTCCATCGCTGCATTTAATGCCATAACGAGTAACATAGCCACTAAAGTCATACTTTTTTGGCTTCATTTTGATTTTTACTTCCTTTCGTCGATTTTTGTGCTCCAGGATTTTCTGTCTGCTCGTCATGAGCAATATTCTTATTCAACAGTTCATCTGATCTCGGGTTATCATCTGGTCTGTAACCTAAACCACTTCGAATTTCATTCGACGAGAGAATCTCGTTTCGTGACAATTTATCGCACATATCAGCCATATTCTCAATTGACATATGCTTGAAGAGGTCTTTAAAGTACATAACACTATGATGTTTATCCCTGATCGCTTCCGTTGTTAAGAAAGTTCTCTTGAAGCCTTCACATATTACTCGCAAGACTGGATAAACAGCCTTGTTTTCGTAATGTACAATAGTTTCGCTATCCGCGGTACCGTCTAAAATTGACTGGGTCATGCCCAATTCTCCATAGAGTTGGGTATTAAGATACTCGATTTCCTTAAGAATGTTGTTATCAATTGGTCGATTTAACTGCGTAATGTGCTCCGTTGCGTCTATATATCCGATGCCATAACGAGATTCAGCCAATTGTTTCTCTAAAGCCATTCGTCTCTCTTCTGCCAATTTTTGTTTGGTTTCTCCTCGGATTGTGAACGGAAGCTGAACAATCATGTCAATCTTACCAGATCCTGCTTGCTCGTCGATACCGTCCAATAAAGCGAGTCTTCGATTAATTCGTTTTACTAAACTGTTAGGTTCATTCATTACTGCATAGAACGGATTCTCTAAAATACATACATCGTTTTTAGGCATAATAACTCGTTCTTTCATCATTGTAAATTCATTGTAAACTTCTACTTCTACGTCGCTTGGATACCACTTTGTGATCTTAGCAATGCGCATAGCATATACACTATAGTTTCCGTCAGCGTCCGGTTCGTCATCGGTTTCAGTTGGAACAACAGCGATACACCCCTCATCAAACAAACTAAGAACTAAATCTAGTTTAAAAGAGTATGGAATCTGATCCATATTTGTGGACAAGTTTAATCTGTCGTCTAACTCAGAATGTACGATATCTTTGAAATTTCCTTTTTTATCTAGAACAACGTGATGAATATCCACAGAAGCTACATCCATAGCAATTCTAGAATATAATCCAGCTAAAATAGTCATTTCATTGCCTCTAGATAAATGTATTCTGCTGGGGCGTGAATATGCCGGGGATACATTCATAGAATATAATTGTGGCGACGCTTCTTGGATGGTGTCCTTTTTAGGAGCAAAAAACACGTTCCACTTAGATTTGATGTTATCTATGATCTTCATGTTTTTATCCTCCTTATGTTATCAATATTAATATATTTTTCCAATTCCGGTTTCATTTGAACAAGTTCATATTTTGCATTATCCAAATTTACAGATGCAAAACCTTTCATTAAATAATCAAAAGTACTCTTATTCTGTTCTTTTGCTTTTTCATATCCGGTATCATCTAAATAGCCTTTTGCCTTTAAATCTGTCAATTTTCCGAGATTTCCGCTATAATTTTTCGTAACAGAATCTGTATACATTTTAAAGACATCTGCTCCGCTTATTTCTTTTCCATCTTTCATAAATTTAGTTTCATATCGACCATATTTGTCCAATACTTTTAATTTCATTCCACCAATTTTTTTAGGAATTTCCATTTGTATGGCCTTTATCATATCTTTTTGTTTTTGTTCTTCTTCTTTTTGTTTTCGTGCTTCTTCTTTTCGCATATCATCCATTCGTTTCTTTTGATCCCCTATATAGTTTCCTACCAAACCAATAGCTAATTTTTTTAAAGCTTCTTTTGCCAAATCTCCTGCAAAACTTCCGCCTCTTGATTTTTTTTCATTTGATGTTCGATCAAACACCTTTTTATTGGTTTGATAATCGTTTCTTTGAGGTTCCGTCCCCGGTTTAGAAACGAGTTGAGTATATTCTTTTTCTCTTCTTAATCTATCCAATGCCAAATCCAAATCATCGTCCGTTAATTTTGAAGCATTTCTTCGGGCTTTACTATAATTGAGATTTCTCTTTTTAGCCAATTTTGCAGATTTTACGATTCTTCTATGCTCTGATCTAGACAGAGGGTAAGGAGGACCATTTCGCTTTCCCCATTCTTGACCTTGTATGCCATGATGATACAGTTCGTTTTTCAAACGTATCACCCCTTTCCAGGATAAATTCCAGCGCCAATTTTTGCTTCTTTTGAGCCTGACTTGGAAGTTGTAGACTCTTTGTATGTAGCTCCGTTTTGAAGTAATGGCTTTTCATTAGATGGCAAACGTGGTTTTTGATTATGTGCGTCTCTTTTAATAGATGCTTGCGTTCTTCTGTAATTAACCCAACCATTTCCCATATCCTTACCAGGATTATAACTTCTATCTGGTCGATCGCTAAATTGTTTACGACCTTCTTTTTTCATCTGTTGTTTACTTTGATCGGTTTTAATCTTTTTCCATGGATTTGCTTTTACTCCTTCAACTTTACCAACTTCTTGATCGTTCTCATCGTTACCATATTTACGTTTCTTATCAGCATCAGCCAACTGTTTTAGTCGATGCTGACGAAGATTAATTAGCTTTCTCGCCATATGTTCACCTCCTTATTCAAAGTCTTCTTTATGCAACTTATATGCAACCCAAGCATCCATAAGAGCCGATACATTATCAATCTTTTGATCGTATCTTTGCTTTAACAATTTACGGTTTCCATTAGTGTCTACAACGGTCATACTGTTACCCATAGTGTATTGCATGATTGCTTGGTCGAATATAAGTAGACGATTTTCAGCCAAAAGCTTTATTTCGCCTAACGGAACAGATTCCGTTTTTGCACCTTGAATAACTTTTTCAATACCATATGGTGAATTCTCTCGTTCCCATCTTTCCACAAATTCTCGAGCATTATATGGGTCATATCCAAAACTACAAACCTCAAATTTATTATCATCAATAAATTTAATTAAATTATCATATACCTGCATCATGTCAAGAACTGTTCCCGGAAATATAATTAAAGTACCCTCATTTATAAATTCTTCATACTTAATTCTTTGTGCCATAGGTAATTTATCTAATGTGTTTTGTGTAATATAACTTCTGCATTTAACTCCAAATTGCTCTCTTGGAAGAGGAAATAAGAAAGTAAATGCACAGAAGTCGTCACCTCTAGACAAATCTGCACCCATAGAGCATCTCATGTTCCAGAAATCTCTATGCGGATGCAAAAGTGTTTCTTCATAGCGGAAGAAATATGTGTATCCTTCCATTGGCAGTCCAAATCTCTTAGCTAAAATGTCATTTCTTGTTGAAGGTTCCTTTTCTGCTCTCTCAACATCTTGCTGATATACATCATAACCAACAGTTATGCCAATATTTGGGTTTGCTTTAATCCACATCGCAGGATTAGAAACTTCCTTAATATCGTCTAATTTGTACCACCAAATAGATACATGCGGATTTTTGTAAACTCCTTTAAGAATATCCATTAACTCTAACTTAATCGTATCGCCAGGGCCATTTCTCACACAACCTTCCGAAGAAGACGCGATGATGACATAATCTTGACCACCTTTAGCACAACCTTGTTCCAAACAACCAATAACATCTTCTTTAATATCTCCAGAAAGCCATTCGTCTACAGTACAGATTTTAGCTCTTATACCCTGAAGTTTATCTATAGACATAGGTCTAATCTGCAATAGAGAATTTGTCATAAAATTTACTATTCCATCTTTGGTTGGTGCTAATTTTGGTCTATTTGCTTTTGATCCAGTTGTGTTTTGTAATGATCCAGCAGTCATAAATTTAAAGTATGGACCTCTGGCTCTTGACAATGCCGTTTTAATAGGAGACATAACTTCTTCAGCTTGAAGCATCGTAGGAGCAGTTGTCACTTGATATGTTGTTTTTCTATCAACACTTAAAAAATAAGCTTGGATGTCGCTATCATACATTGATTTGGCCGCACCACGAGCGACTATTAAATACTGTTTTTGTATCAAACGTTTCTTAATCATCTTATTAACGTATCGTCCTGGCCTTCCGTGTTGCCCAGGTTCGTATACGCTTCGCTCAATAAAGTAGTACCATCCAAATAACTGCTCACCCCAAAGTTTAAAGGAGTCCAAAAGATGCATTTCTGATCCGTCGGTAAGTGTTAATTCGTTTTCACAAAATTTTATCCAACCCTCTACAGCGTCTTCATCGTAATAAATACCTGGATTTTTTATGAGATCATCAATTCGGTTCATCTCCATCTCGATTTCTCGACAAACAGGTATCTCTCCCCTTAGAACTTTGGCTCTAAACTCTCCATAATACCTTGGAGTAGCGGTGTTAGATAGTGCCATTTTGATTTCTCCTTACTGACTCTTTGCAACTCCGGACTTCTTAGTCGGTTTTTCTTTCTTTTCGACTTCTTTTGTCTCTTTTACTTCTTCTTTTTCTGTAGGAAATTCTCTTTTAGCCATTTTTGTTACCTCCTATAACTCTATAATTTGTTATTCTCCACTGATATTCTGCTAATTGCTCTTTCAGTGCATTTAACGTTGGGCCGGTTGTTGGTGGATCAAACTCCATCTTAACTTGCGCTGTGATGTAACCTTTAACAAGATTCAATTCCGCTTTATTTTTAGCAGGAAATTGTGACCAAGTATCGTTTACACCGTTGATCTCAAAACCTTCATCTGGTCCCACACCAAATTCGTTACAAAAAGCAAAAGCAGTATTGATTCTATCGATAATATCGTCTTCAAAAACTGTAAAATCATTCGGACCAAGTTTATCTGTAACCGACTTCAGAATAGAATCTCTAATTGATACTTCTTCTGGCATTCTATCACCTCCAAGGGCATGTATCATTTGGTTTACGTTCTATAGGATCTTTTGGCAATAAAGACTTGTCACCATAATCTATCGCTAGATGAGTTTGATGGGAAACGCAAACGACATTTTCTGGATTTAAAAGAACATCTAAATTTTGCTCTCTTAAGTCCTCTATCTTAACAGGATTTATGTGATGAATTATTACTTTTGTTGGTATTGGATAACCGGCTAAAGCCATGTCATTTCCTCCATCACGAAGAATGATTTCCCTTCTGAAACGTAACCATTCCGGCGATTTTAAGAATCTTAAATATAATGGTCTATAGCCGCCCATTGTTCTATCGCCGACACCGTGCGTTGCTCTAAGATAGTTGTAGCGTTCCTCTAATGTTTTTAATTTACACAATTCACTATAAGACTTGACCATGATCATCACCTGCATAATCTCTAAATGCGGCCAATGCCTCTTTCATGAGGCCATCAAGATTCTTCTGAGCCTCGAGAGCTCCGGTCTTTGCGCTAAGCAATTTTTCCTGTTCACCCATAATTCTTTGCTCTTTCTTTTCTCTTGATGATCCCATTTTTAAAAAATGTACCAATTCTTGTGAGCTGGCGGTACCGTTTCGTATACGAGCTTCCACGGCATCATATGCTAAGGCTATGAGTTGATTTTCCCGTTCTTCATCACTATAGGCGGGTGGCAAGCTTTTTGGTTTTGCCAATATAATCACCTCTTTTCAATTTTTAGAGACTTATTAAAGAGACCGAACCGGCTATGGATGTAGTGTAAATATAAAAAGCCAGGTTATTAATAAAGGAGCACACGTAAATCAGCAACAAGGAGTTTTTACGTTCAGCAAATTCAACACACTACAGGAGGGAACCGGATCTGTCTCTTTAATAAGCCTCTAAAAATAATATTTTAATCCTCATACATGCTAATAAGAATTTTAACTTCTACCATCTCTTTAGTGTATAGAGTGGCAACTTTGCCCAAAAATGTCCCCCGGAGAATTTTTTGGGAGGTCGGCGATGGAGGGAGGG
>Ga0247610_10000599_pt1 | contig 49365 bp, 46 predicted proteins | sample 174DNAGHGhighgp2_FD_193483 | JGI IMG/M metagenome (GOLD analysis project Ga0247610, IMG submission 193483) | Sheep rumen microbial communities from Palmerston North, Manawatu-Wanganui, New Zealand - 1742 DNA GHGhigh gp2 | ecosystem: Host-associated > Mammals > Digestive system > Stomach > Rumen...
TATGGCCAGGAACAGTAATAATAGAATCGCGTATCTTTTTGTCGACAACATTAATCCAAAATTAGCGGACAAAGATAGGCAAATTCTTTAGAATGTGGTGGAAAAACCCTACCTTTGCGCCGAAATATTGAAATCATGCTCAAATTCGAATCCTTTGTCTTCAATCCCTTTGGGGAAAACACATACGTTGTTTACGATGATAACACCAAAGAATGTGTCATCATTGACCCGGGCTGCTCCAATGTGGGCGAGGAAAACGAACTCTTCGGCTTCATCGACAGCCATCGCCTCAAGCCGCTCATGGCTATCAATACACATGGCCATATCGACCATATTGTAGGCAATGCAGCAGTGAAAAAGCGTTACGGTATCGAGGTGGCGGCGCATCCCAATGTAAAAAGCGATTTTCAACGTTCACATCAGCAGGCACAGATGTTTGGGCTGCCTTTTGATGGCGAGAGTGAGTTGCCGGACCGCGACCTAGAAGATGGCGAAATCATCAAGATAGGGGAGAGCACCCTTGAGGTCATCAGCACGCCAGGTCATGCCATGGGTAGCATCAGCCTCTACGCCGAGATTGAGGGTTGGGTCTTCACAGGCGATGCGCTCTTTTGTCGTAGCATTGGCCGCACGGACTTTCCCGGTGGTAACTACGAGCAACTCCGCACGAACATCATCGAGCGCCTGTTCCATTTGCCCGACGACACCGAGGTTTATTCCGGTCACGGCGAAAGCACCACCATCTTTGATGAAAGGAGATACAATATGTTTCTTTGATGAAGAGGCTATTTAACATATTGGTATTCTTATCTTTAGCTTCTTTGGTTTTAGGGCAAGACGAGACTAGGGCTATTGATAGCCTTGAAAGCGTTATGGCTAAGCAGGAAGGGCGCGAGAAGGTGCTGACGATGATTGAGCTTTCCAAAGCTTTTTTCGATTTCTCGTTTGACGACTGTGTGGATTGGAATGAAAAAGCTATACATCTTTCGCAGGAAATCGGCGATGTGGAGCTAGAAGCGGATGCCTATTTTTCTCTTGGTATAAATTACGGTTATCATTCCGACCTTGACTTAGCCCGTATTTATTTAAAGAAGTCGTTGGACCTTTATCAGAGATTGGGTAACGAAAACAAGTCTTTTGAATCACTGTGGAATCTGGCCTATTTTGAATTAATTTTGGGTAATATGGATACGGCTTGCTTGGCTTTTCAGAAGGTGCTTTCAGTAGCGGAACAGCGTCATGACAGTTTAGCGTATGCTCAAGCGAGCGATAATTTGGCATATGTTCAATACCAAAGAAATGATTTTGACGGGGCAATCAAAGCCTATGAGGCAAGTAGAAAAATTTATTCTCTGCTTAATGATAGCCTTGCTGTGACACATACCAATTTGAATCTGGCCATTATTTTGAACGAGTGCAGGAGGACGACGGAGGCACGAGAATTGTTTGCCAAGGTTATCCCTCAGTTGGAGGCTTTTCAAGAGATTGACATGATGCTGACAGCCTATAAGAATTATGGTATGCTTTTCGCCCGCGATTTGGTCAACTATGATTCGGCTTCTTATTATTTTGAAAAGGCATTGGCATGCTTGGAATCGGAATCATTGTCGCGTGCCGACCGCCAGACTATGGCTTATTCGAAGGTTGACTTGATGGTCGAGATGGGGAATGTTGCTGTCAATTGTCACGATGAAATGACGGCGAAGAGCCATTTTGAAAATGCGTTTTCGTTGGCGGAGGAAAATAAGTACCATTTGGGCATGATGCAATCGGCATTAAGCCTTGGCCAATTGTATGCTTCTCAAGGAAAGGCAACGATTTCAATGCATTATCTTGAAATCTATGCAAAAGAAGCGAAGCAATCTGGTATTACCATGATGGAGTCTGCCGTGAAGAAGCCTCTCATTATTAATTATGCTCGACTTGGGCGGTTTGAGGAAATGGCATCGGAACTCGATGCATTTGATGAGTATAGGCAAGCTCTCCAACGTGAAAACAATGATTTGTACGATCAGATAAGTACCCTTCAAGACGAATCACAAGGCCTTCTTCAACAATACGAATCGCAAAACGAACAGATCCAAACTCTCCAATCCCAACGCAACCAATACCGTTTGGCCTTCTTCGGCTTGCTGGCTATTGCACTTTTTGCCTTGGCTTTGCTAATCGCCTATATAATTGTACGTAAAAAACGGGCAAAAGTGTAAAACCTTGAAAATAAAACCTTACCTTTGCACGCCGTAGCGGTCACTGAGCTTGTCGAAGTGCCCGCCCTTTCTAGTGAGCAAATCTTAAATCTTTAAATTTTAAATAAACAACAATCATGATCGAAAAAATCACATCATCACAACAAGCTATGGACCTGGAAGCCAAGTACGGTGCCCATAACTATCACCCGCTGCCGGTTGTCCTCGCCAAGGGTAAGGGCGCCAAAGTGTGGGACGTCGAAGGCAAAGAGTATTTCGACTTCTTGTCGGCTTATTCTGCTGTCAACCAAGGTCACTGCCACCCGAAAATCATCAAGGCCATGACCGACCAGGCCGAACGCCTCACCCTCAGCAGCCGCGCTTTCTATAACGACGCACTCGGCGTGTGGGAGAAATATGTGACTGAATATTTCGGCTACGACAAGGTGCTGCCCATGAACTCGGGTGCCGAAGCCGACGAGACGGGCCTGAAGCTGGCTCGCCGTTGGGGTGTTGTCAAGAAGGGTATCCCGAACGATAAGGTGAAGATCGTGTGCTGCGAAGGCAACTTCCATGGCCGCACCATCACCATCATTACGATGAGTAACGACCCTGAGTCGTATGCCAACTATGGTCCCATGACTCCTGGTTTCATCCGCATCCCTTACAACGATCCCGATGCTTTGGAACAAGTGCTGGCCAAGGAAGGCAATGAAATCGCTGGTTTTCTGCTGGAACCCATCCAAGGCGAAGCCGGTGTTTACGTGCCGGATGATGGCTACCTGAAGAAGTGCTACGACATCTGCAAGAAGTACAATGTGTTGTTCATGGCCGACGAGGTGCAGTGCGGTATCGCCCGTACGGGTAAGATGCTGGCTTGCGACCACGAAGGCGTGCGCCCCGACATCCTCATCCTGGGCAAGGCCCTCGGTGGCGGTGTGGTGCCGGTTTCATGCGTGTTGGCCGACGACGACATCATGTTGAACATCAAACCCGGTGAGCACGGCTCGACCTTCGGCGGCAACCCGATTGCAGCCCGCGTGAGCATAGCCGCCCTTGAAGTCATCAAGGAAGAGCACCTGATGGAAAACGCCGAGCGTCTTGGTAAGATCTTCCGCGAGGAAATCGGCAAGATCAAGAGCCCGATGATCGAGAAGGTGCGTGGTAAAGGTTTGTTGAACGCCGTTATCATTAAGCCCAAAGATGGTAAAGAGGCGTGGGATGTGTGCTTGAAGATGCGTGACCTCGGCCTGTTGGCCAAGCCTACCCACCAGCACATCATCCGCTTCGCTCCGCCCTTGGTCATCACCGAGGCCGAACTCCGCGAAGCCATCGAAATCATCAAGAAGGCCATCGCCTCGTTCGAATGATTGATGAGTGAATCTCTGATCGTTTAGCCCGCCTGTTTGCAGACGGGCTTTTTTGTTATAAAGATGTCGTTTTTTTGACAGTATTGGTTTTTTGTCTATTTTTGTCAAGCAAAATGATACAACCATGAAAAAAAACTTACTGATTTTAGCATTGGTTACCATTGCCTTGTTCTTCACCAGCTGTTGCCAGAACGACAATGCAAACACCAACAACGAACAAAAGACTATGAGCACAACGATGAACGACCTGCTGACGCGCCGTAGTGTGCGCAGCTACACCGATGAAGTACCTCCCATGGAGGTGATTGAAGAAATCTGTAAAGCTGGTACCTACGCTCCAACCGGTATGAATCGCCAAGCGCCTGTTATCGTGGCCGTCACCAACCGCGAAGTGCGTGATCGTTTGAGCAAATTGAACGCCGCCGTCTTTGGTCCCGACAACGACATGGATCCATTTTATGGCGCCCCTGTGGTGTTGGTGGTCTTGGCCGACACAACTGCAGCCAGGACTTGGAAGGAAGATGGCTCACTTGTGATGGGCAATCTGCTTAATGCAGCTCATGCCAAAGGTTTGGGCTCCTGCTGGATACATCGTGCCAAGGAAGTGTTCGAGACCGAGGAAGGCAAAGCTATCTTGAAGGATGCTGGCATCGAGAACGAGAATCTGGTTGGGATTGGCAACTGTATCCTAGGCTATACCGCTGGCGATTATCCCGAAGCTGCACCTCGCAAAGACAATTACATCTATTGGATCAAGTGACGATTTTGAGGGCGTGAGACCTGAAAACCGTTTCCACCGCTTCTTCATAATCCTTTAGCGCATTGATTTTCTTAATCTTGCGCCAAATGTCTTGTGGCTCATCGAAAGAATACATCAGGTACGACCATAGTTCTTTCATGCGCCCCAATACCTTCGGGCTGCCGCCCGCATGGTGTAGCCTGTCCTCGTATAAGTCGAGAACGTATGCGTGAAGCCGTTCCGACCGTTCAGGCGTATTCGATGCGTTCCTACAGATGTCTTCTGCCAAAAAAGGATTGGCCAAAATTCCCCGTCCCAGCATATAGCCTTTAAGCACAGGGGATTGAGGGTCTTTGTCCACAATGACACTATTGGGTGACGTTTCTTCTATGGGTGTCATTGCGGGCTTGACCCGCAATCCCCCACATGATAGGGACTCTATAACTCCCCGAATCCTCTCAAAACTTTCCACCGAAACAATATCCCCATTATATACCACGGGTGCATTAATCTGAGGCATTAATTCCTTAAAGCGTTCCACGTTGGCTTCGCCCTTGTAGAGTTGTTTACCGATGCGCGGATGTATGATTAATTCGCTTAAAGGAAACTTGTTGAAAATCGGAATGATGGCATCAATCTCCTCTGGGCTAAAATATCCCAAGCGACATTTCACGCTGAATTTTAAATCTCCAATGTGTTCGAAAACACCTCCCAGCATGGCTTCCACTTTATCGGGGTAGGGTAGGAGGCCACAGCCACGTTTCTTGTTGGCAACCCTTGGAAACGGGCAACCCATATTGAGGTTGATTTCCTTGTAACCCAGCTCCTTGCATTGTTTGGCAAAACGCAAAATCTCCTCAGCGTCAATGCTGAGGATTTGTGGCGTAAGTGTTTCCACATCGTTGCACCTTGGGTCGATTTCTTCGCCTTGCAGGTTCTTGGCGTGGTCTTCTTTATGGATGCCTGTGAAAAACGGCGTGTAGAATTTGTCGATGCCGCCGAAATGCCGCTTGAACACATTGCGGAAGGGAGCATCGGTGATGCCTTGGAAGGGACCTAAAGAAAGAAGAGGTTGGTTCATCTCTTCTTTCTTGTGGTGGTTTTGGCCGCCTTCCTGTTCTTGCCAAGGTCTAAAAATGACTTGGCAATCCATGTGATGAGCAGTACGAAGGTGACATACACTGCGATGCGGCTGAGGTAGTCGCCATTCTTGGCATAGAAAGTGACCTTTGAGTTTGCTTTCAAAGTGGCCTTGATGGCATCGGGTTCCCAATATTTTGTTTGTTGCAGCACATCGCCGCGCTGGTTGAAGAAACCCGATCGACCCGTATTGGCCGAGCGAGCGATACAGCGGCGGTTTTCGATGGCTCTCAATTTGGAGAACTCGAAATGCTGCTTATAACCTGGTGTGTCGCCCCACCACCCATCGTTGGTGATGACAAAGATTAGGTCGGCGCCTTTCTTGCAGAAGCTGCCGACATACTCGCCGAAAGCCGACTCGTAGCATATCGGCACAGCCACCTTATGCCCGTCAAAAGTCATGACTTTCGATTCGGGGTCGGTCTTCAAGGTGCCACGAGCTATGCCCATGGTGAGGCTGAAGTTGCGCAGGAAGCCCATCCATTCGGGAATGGCTTCCACCGCTGGTGTAAGCTGTGACTTATTGCGATGCTGCAAGCCGTCACTACTGATGAGCAAGGCTGAATTGTGGCAATAGTAGTATTTGTTTGTGCCGTCAATATGTCGTGCGGGGAAATCGTCCTCCATGCCTTTAGGCACCCACTCGTAGGTGGTGCCACCAATGACGAAGGATAATTGTGAGAACTGTGAAATGTAGTCGTTTAAGGTTTTGAGAGCTTTTACCTTTTCGGTTTCATGCAGCCAGATACCTTCTTGGATGGCCGATTCGCTGCTGACGATGAAGCGTGTGTTGGGTGTCACCAAGGGCAGCGACAAATTAATGTTGTTTTGGATGACTTGGTCGTAGAAATGGCTGTCAAATTGTTCGTTCCATGGGTCGCAGTTTTGCTGCACGACGATGACTTCCGTGTCGGTGCCTTGATCTTCATAGTGCTTGTAAACCCTTGTACTGATGATGATGGGCACGAGGAGAATAACTGCTTCGAGGCAGATGCTGATCAAGATGGCCTTCGCCTTTTTGGTTTTGAAGAACTGAAGGGTGTTGGCGATCAGGATGTTGGTCATTAATACCCATAGGGTTCCACCAGCTACGCCCGTGTATTCATACCACTGCACCCAGCTGACTTGGCTTGAAAAAGCATGACCCAAGTTGAGCCATGGCCATTTGATGGCCCAGTGATAGGTGAGCAGCTCAAAAGCCATCCAATAGGGGATGAGGATGAAATTGCCCCATGGATTGTTGCAAACTTTCTTTTTTGTGAGGTGGAACAGCCAAAACACGGTGGCCATAAAGAGCGCATTCAGTATCCAAGCCAATATGGCGGCAGGAGTGGCGTTCCATACCCACCAAGTGGTGGCTGTATTCCAAGTAAAGAAAGCCAATAATGAGAGCCAAAACACTTTTCCATGTTCGCCTTGTGCAACACGACCTTCTGTTAACAGCAAGGGAACAAGGGCTATGAAGATTACGGGGGTCACACCCCAAGTTGGCCATGCAGCCGTTAGCAATCCACCAGTCAAAACGGCCATTAATATATTGCGAAACCGCGGTTTTTGCGCGGTTTTTGAGCTTGCCGAAACACCATGTCCAGAAGTCTTGCTTTCTGTTTTCTTTCTTTTCATTGTTATTTTTCCATATAAAAACGTGCAAAGGTACGGTTTTTTGGCCTATCTTTGCACAAAATTTCGTCCGATGAAGAGAGTGTATCAAGTCGCAGGTCACAGGTTTGCCGTTGTCATGCCCGACAACCATTTGGCATGGAGTGAGATGAAGCCATACGAACCTTTTCTTACAGATAATGATAGTGACTTGGTTTTCTCTGCCGAGATGATCGATGTGATGCCTGATACAACAGACAAGCAAAAGGTTACGGTAAGTTGCGAGGGCCCCGATATGCCTCGTGTCGAGCTTTATGATTGGCAAGGTCAATGGTTGCTAGAAATTGCACCTTTGTTAGAAGCTCCTGTTAGGGCATATCTCATTACAGACAAGTCTTTTCACATGTGCCAATTTAGGATTCTTGGGAGCATGAGGTTCTCTTTGAATACGATTATCATGCTGATGTTTGCCTTTACGACGGCTCAAAAAGACACTTTACTGATGCATTCGTCGGTGACGGTGAAAGGCGGAAGGGCTTATCTCTTTTTGGGTAAGAGCGGCACGGGTAAGAGTACACACAGTCAGTTGTGGTTGGATAATATTGAGGGTTGCGAATTGCTCAACGATGACAATCCTGTATTGCGCGTCATGGATGATGGCTCCGTGCATGTCTTTGGTAGCCCCTGGAGTGGAAAGACGGCTTGTTATCGTAATGTGGATTACCCTGTTGGTGCCATTGTTGATCTACATCAAGCAAAGGTGAATAGCATCAGAAGACAATCGCTGTTGGAAGCCTATGTCTCCTTGTATGTGTCATATTCAGGCTATCGCTTTATTAAGGAAATGGCCGATGGACTCCATGTTTCCGCTGAGAAGATTGTTGGCACGGTGCCTTGCTATACCTTAGATTGTCTTCCCAATGCTGATGCGGCATGTTTGTGTTATAATACTGTGGCCCAGTGATGGAGATGACGGAATCAGCAAATGCCGAATTGTTTGAACGACTTAATGAAGGAAAGGTGATACAACTCACCCCAAAAGGCATCAGCATGCTTCCTTTCATTCAAGGAGGACGCGATAAAGTGCGGATTCATAAGGAAGAAAGCGTAGACGTGGGTGATATCGTATTGGCACCTCATGACGGCCGTTTGATCCTCCATCGGGTCTATGACATCGAAGGAAACCGGCTTACGTTGATGGGTGACGGCAACTTGAAGGGCAAAGAGATAGTAGACAAGTCGGATGTGTGGGGTACGGTGTTGGAGATTGTAAAGGAGGATGGATGTCTCCGAAAGCCACATAAAGCTTGGCTTTGGCGGCATGCATTGCCCTTGAGAAAAATAATGTTGAAGTTCCGTCGTAAATGGTACAAAATGAGGGGATTGAATCCTGAATAAACAAACAATAGAAATACAATTAATTATGAAAACAAAGAAAGGTTTTGTCTTGCGCTCGTTGGGTAGAGAGTTTATCCTTGTTGCAGAAGGCCTTGAAGCTGCCGACGTCAATAAGTTGATTTCGATGAACGAATCAGCTGCCTTCCTATGGAAATCCGTTGAGGGTAAAGAGTTTGATGCCAATACATTAATAGATCTCCTTATGGAAGAATACGGCATTACCCGTGAGGTGGCTGAAAAGGATGTCACATCGTTGTTGGAAACTTGGAAACGAGCTGATATTATTAATTAATAAGGTGTAGAGGAATGTCTGCTGCCGAAACCCAATATTTCGCCCTATTGCGTGCTGCCCTTTGGGGTGCGCCTTTCGCCATCGATGGTCCCATTGACTGGGAAGCTGTCATGCAGATTGCGGACTTTCACGGCAATAGCGTGCTTTTAGCCGATTTGGCCGCAAAGATGGATGACTATAACTTGCCTTCGCCTAAAATGCTGGCCAAGATGCAGACAGTCATGCGTGACAACCTGGTCCATCACTTGCGTTTGAGGCAGATTTTGGTTTCTGCAGTAAAATTGCTGCGTGAGCATGGCATCGAACCTATATTGTTAAAAGGTTTCGGTTTGGCTTCGCTTTATCCCAATCCTAGCTTAAGGCAGTTTGGCGATATCGACATTTTTGTTGGACTTGATGATTTCCATGAAGCTTGTGCTTTGCTTCGCACCTTGCCTGGAGGCTATAATTGGGGAGAGGAGGTCGATTCTGGCAAACACTACAATATTGAGTTTGGCCAATATCCCATGGAGATTCATCGTGTCAGCTCCGACCTTGAGGATGCTAAAGAACAATCTCTTTATGCCGCAATGGAACAGGAAGGACTTTTGAATCATCCTCAGCGCATCGATTTCGATGGCTTCGAGATCTCGATTCCTTCCAAGGAGTTTGCTGTGTTTTTCACTTTTTACCATGCTTGGCACCATTTCTTGACTACCGGTGTGGGCTGGCGACAGCTTTCTGACGTTGCCATGGCACTTCATGCCTATCATGGCCAGCTCGATATCGAAAAACTAAGGCGATGGCTAGACTCGTTGCATTTGATGCAGCCTTGGCATGCGTTTGGCTATCTAATTGTCGATCGCCTTGGCTTGCCTGCAATTGAGATGCCTTTTTATGATTCCGCTTATCAGCGAAAGGCAGCCAAGATCTATCGATATATTATGAAAGAAGGCAACTTTAAGCGTGTTAATAGTTTTAAGAACAAGAATCCTAGACGTCGTGTTTGGCGCAAAATACACTCCTTCATTTGTATTTTCATCGATTTTTTCCACCGCGTGGGTGTATTTCCTGCCGTTGCGTTTAGGGAGTTAATACTATCTTTTAAGATGGGATTGAAGAAAAATTTCAAAAAAAAATAGATTTTTTTGCTTGCATATGAATTAATTACTTATTTTTGCAGCGTCAAACAGTAAGAAAAGGAAAAACGAAAACACAATCAATCAACAATAAATCAAACAATTAAAACTAATTTAAAATGAAAAAGATGAACAAAATGTACGAAGCCCCTATGGCTGAAATGATTGAAATGCAGATGCCTGTCGTCCTGATGGGTTCTACCACACAGACCACTACTGGCGCCGGTGAAGACGGTGGTATGGAATAATTAATCATTTCAAGAGTAAGAAGTCAAACAATCAAAATTATTAATTAATGATGAAAAAGACGAACAAATTGTTTCTCACGATGTGCGTGGCTGGCTCTTTCGCCTTGCTTTTCGGCTCGTGCAAGAAAAATGAAGAAGTGAAAGAAATCGCTATTAACTTGCCTGCATTCCAGGAAGAAGTTGATACCAGAGCTTACATTGACTATGGTAACAGTTGCCACTTTATGTGGAACAACAATGACGAGGTTGCTATCTACAATCTTGACCAAGCTGGTGTTGCCTCTGAGAAGGCTATTTTTGCCACCACTGACGATGCAGAAGGTCGTGCTCAGGCCGTTTTCACCAATACCGGTGAGAACCTGTCAGCCAAAATGTATGGTTACTTCGCATTCTATCCTGTTGCCAAGGTGGAAGCTGATCTGCAAGAAGGTAACTACCAAACCTTCACCGTTCCTGCAACCCAGACCTACACCGTTGATCCCGCTGGCACTCCTACGGTTGATCCCGCTGGTATGGCCTTGGCTTGTGAACTTCCCAGCCTTGAAGAAGGCTTCACTTTGAAGCACATCTTCGGCGCTTTGCGTCTCAGACTTACTGGTGCTGGCAATGTGAACAAGATTGAAGTGGAAGATGCCAGATACAATCTTGCTGGTAACGCCACGATGAAGCTGCACGAAGTGAATATGACCACCTTCACCGAACTCCAGAACACTTTCATTGGCACTGAAGATCCTGACAATGATGCCGCTTTCTATGGTGCTTGGAATGAATACAAAGAGGTCTTAGGTTGGTCAACTGAAGGTGCTGGCAAGGTTATGACCCTGAACTGCACTGAGAGCGTTGCTTTGAGTGAAGAAGAAGCCCCCTTCGTTATTGGTCTCCGTCCGGGTGCCTTGAAGTATGGTTTCACTGTGAGAGTTTATCTCGATGGTGAAAATGCTCCTCGCGTGTTCGACTACACTGGTGCCAACAACCTTCACTATGGTATCAAGGCTGGTGTCACCAAGAACTTGACCCTTAACGTTCAATAAGGTTTTGACCTAGAGTCATCAATTAAAAAAAGCGCTTCCTTGTGGAGCGCTTTTTTTTGTGTTCTATTTGTAAAAGGTAATAAATCCCGTTTCAATTTTTGGGGCATAAAAAAAGAGACGCGATGCTGCGTCTCTATAAATGTGGTACCGACGGGAATCGAACCAGTGACACGAGGATTTTCAGTCCTCTGCTCTACCAACTGAGCTACGGTACCTCCGTTTCGTTGATTCTTTCGGAATGCGGGTGCAAAAATACAACAAAATTCCTTATTGACAAGAAAAAATCTTCAAAAATTGTGTTTTTTTTATTTTTTCAATTGTTTTTCGTTGATATTCAGTTAAATAACATATTTTGCTCGTAATAATGGCAATAAAAACTTGCTAAACGAGTTAAAAAATCGGATATTTGCACGCCCTAAACATTGGCTTTCCCTATGAAGGGACGCGCAAAAGATTGCATTGTTTATGAGAATATCTTGGATTAAAAACATATTGTTTGTTTGCCTGATGGCAGGCTATGGCTTGAAGGCTCAGGCTCAAGCTGACATCGACTCGCCCTATTCATTGTTTGGGCTTGGTCAGGTGAACAATAGTTCTATGAACGTTAGACTTAAGGGGATGGGAGGTTTGGCGAACGCTATGTATGGCAATGGTCTTATTAATGTGGTGAATCCTGCTTCGTATGCCAAAATCGACTCTTTGTCATTCCTTTTTGATGCTGGATTCTACTTGAAGTCTTCAACGTTTAGTACCTCTTCTCTTTCTGAAAAAGCAAACAACGCCTCGTTCGACCATGTGTCGATGTGTTTTGGCCTGTTGCCTTGGTGGAAGATGGCTTTTGGCGTTCAGCCTTTCACTACTTCAGGTTATAACATATTGGTCGATTCCTATGAGAATGATATAGGGAAAACCACTACACGTTTCAAAGGGAAGGGTGGACTCAACCGAGTCTTTTGGGGCAATGCTTTCAAGATAGGCAAACATTTTGCTGTGGGAGCAAACGCTTACTACGTTTTTGGTGATAGTCAGGCTGAGACCTCACTCTATTTTCCGGATTCTGCTTATTATATTGGATCGCGTCGCAGCATCGATGTGATGGTACGTTCCTTTATGTTTGATTATGGTTTGTTATTCAACACGTCTGTGGGTGACGATATGGAGCTTGGATTGGGCTTCACTTATACACAAAAGATCAACCTGAAAGGAGAGCAGACCTTATGCATTCGTTCGTTTGAGGAAGATATAGACACAGAAGTGGAGTATTCTATTGACACGATTGCATACGGAGTCAGCAAATCGAAGACCACGTTGCCTCAAGGTTTCGGCATCGGGGTATCTTTGCAAAAAGGCAACGATTGGGCATTGGGTGCCGATTTCAATTGGTCGCAATGGTCGCAGTTTGCACGACAAGGAAAAACTGAGGACCTTCAGAATTCCTGGAAAGTATCTGCTGGTGCTGAATTTACGCCCAAGCACACTTCCATTTCAGGCTATTTTTCGCGCGTCACTTATCGTTTTGGCGGTTTTTATGAGCATGGTTTTATTAGTCTGCCTGGCAACGATGGTTTGGACCATTCAATTAATAAGGTAGGCGCCACAGTCGGCATGTCCTTGCCCCTGCCACGCACCCTTTCGAAGGTCAACTTGGCGGTTGAAGCTGGACAGTATGGTACCCGCGAAGGCGGTTTGATACAAGAGCGTTATGCCAAGGTAAATTTTGGCATTTCGGTGTTTGAGCATTGGTTTATGAAACGTAAGTATAAATAAGGAAAACTCATGCGAAAACATTTTGGAATGATATTTGAATAAGAGCAAACAAGTCTAACACTAAAAATAAGAAGAGATGAAAACGAAAAGATTAATGATGATTGCCGTTATCTTTGGAATGGCAATGAGCGTATCTGCCCAAGAGGTGTCAGAGTCGAAGTACGGAACCGACAGCGTTGCGTGCGTGACAAATCTGTCCATCTACGGTGAGGCTTACAAGCAGTGGGAAGCGGCCAAGTTTGCTCCGGAAGCTGCCACTAGTGAGATGATCAACGCCTGGAGAGAAGTCTTCCTCAACTGCCCTCGTTCCAGCCAACTTATCTATACGAGAGGTGAGAAGATCATGGACTACTTCATTCGCAAGAATCCTGCCCAAAAAGATGCCTATATCGATACCATCTGCATGATGATGGACAACAGAGCCCAGTATTTCCCGGTTGACCCCAAGACTGGCAAATCGCAAGTGGCTGGCATCATGGGCCGTAAGGGTTTACTCATCTACACTTACAACAAGAACCGCTACGAAGAAGCCTACAATGTTTTGAAAGATGCCGTTGCCCTTGATGCTTCTCAGTTGCAAGGCGCCTACATCGACGCTTATTTCAAGGCCACGATCGACATGGTGAACAACGGTAAGGCTGAAAAGATGACCATCATCAATGTCTATCAAGAGCTCTCCGAGGTGCTTGATAACAACATCGGTGCTTTGGCAACGACTGAAACGGAGCTTGAAACTGCCAAGGAAGAGGCAGTGGCCAGTGGCGATGCCGATGCAGTGGCTGGCTTCGACAAACAGCTGGAGAAGAATGAGAAGAACATCAACATCAATAAGGGTGTGAAGAATAACCTCGACAACCTGTTCCAGCCCTTCGCTTCATGCGATGACCTGATCAAGGTGTTCAGTGCCAAGATGAAGGAAACGCCCGATGACGTCACCCTGCTCAAGCGCATCACCACCATCCTTGATAAGAAGGACTGCACGGAGTCGAAGCTCTTCCTCGATGCAGCTGTCAGACTCAACGAATTGGAACCCAGCCCCGAGGCTTCGTATAGTTTGGGTATCAAGTTCTTCAAGGACAAGAAGTATAGCGAAGCTGCTACCTTCTTCGAGCAAGCCACGAAGACCGACAACAACGACCGTAAGTATCGTGCCTACCGTAACTTGGCCATGTGCTACCAGAACATGGGTAGCTTCGGCAGAGCCCGCGACATCGCGAGAAGAGCCGCACAGGTTGACCCGACCGCTGGCGAGCCTTACCTCATCATCGCCCAACTCTATGCCTCAAGCGCCTCGCAGTTCAGCGGCGACATCGAAAGCAAGGCTGTGTACTGGGCCGCTGTCGACAAGTGCATCAAGGCCAAGTCCATTGACCCCTCAATCGCTGACCGCGCCAATCGCCTGATAGGCTCTTACACTGCCGGCTTCCCGTCGATGGAGACTATCTTCTTCAACGACTATAGTGAGGGTCAGACCTTCCACGTCGGTGGCTGGATTGGTGAAACCACCACCATCAGAGCCAGAAAGTAATTGAAACATATCCTGAAAATAGGAATCCTACTCAACATCACAGCCTTTTTGGCTGTGATGTTGTTTTCGTGTTCAAACCCCGATGCCATCGTACAGGCTATGGGATCTGACGACACGCTGTCGGGTATTATTGCTGATAGTGTGGTTTTCTATCGCAGCGATTCTGGCCAAATTAACCTTGAACTTCATACGCCGCGAATGGTGCGTTTTGAAACCGAAGACGATATTATGGAATTTCCTCTGGGCTTCGATGTCTACATGTACGACAAAGGAGAAAAGACCACAGAACTCCATGCTGATTATGGCAAACATTACGGTAAGATGCAACTGATTGAAGCCTACGGCAATGTCATTGTGCAGAACTTCGGTAGTAATGAGACCATGTACTCTGAAAAGTTCTTCTGGTATCAGGCCACCAAAATGATACACACTCGCTCACACGTCAAGATTGTTACCCCTGACAAGCAGATTGAGGCTGACAGCCTTGTCGCGACTGAAGATTTCTCGGAATATACGATGTATTCGGGTAGTGCTCTGCTCGATGTGGATGAGGAGGAATGAGATATGAGTAGTTGGATTGTAGTCGCCATAACCTTATTCTTCTCCGCACTTTGCTCAGGGCTCGAGATTGCCTTCAACAGCATCAACCGTTTGCAGCTTGAGGTGGAACTGACGAAAAACACTTTTTCAGCCAAAATCATTAGGCTTTTTTTGAAGGATCAATCGCGTTTTATCACTTCATTGCTTTTAGGCAACAATATTGCGCTTATTATCTATAGCATGAGCATGTCGCAGCTGCTTGATGTTCCCGTCAACCATTGGCTGCATTACATTTCTTTTGATAATGATTTCATGGTATTGTTGGTGAAGACCATTCTTGCCACGCTTCTTGTGCTGTTGGTTGCTGAGTTTCTGCCTAAGATGTTGTTTCGCATTAATCCAAATGCTATACTTTCCTTCTTTGCCCTGCCCACTTTTGCCGTTTATTGTTTGCTTTATCCACTGATTCTTGTCTACACCGGCATCTCTGAGTTCATCATTCGGTATCTCCTTCGCTTGAAGGTTGATCGCCAAGAGTATCAGTTCACTACCGTTGATCTCAATGATTACATCGCCGAATACGCCGACCCCGAAGAAGCTGATGAGGACATGCAGCAGGAAATACAGCTGTTTCAAAACGTGATGGAGTTTCGCTCGGTGAAACTTCGTGAGTGCATGGGACCTCGTAACGAAATCGAATCAGTGAAGCTGACTGACAGCATCGAAAACGTGAAAGCCCGTTTTGAGGAGACCAAACACTCGAAACTGATTGTTATTGGCGAAAGCATCGATGACATTGTTGGTTACGTCCATCTGAACGATGTATTCCGTATTGTGGCTGAGCATCGCGAGGTTGCCCTGCCAGATATTATACGTAAGATAGACTTTTTCCCTGAGACTTATACTGCCGACCGCCTTTTGAAACATTTCATCCAACACCGCCAAGGCGTTGCAGCTGTTGTCGACGAGTTTGGTGGTACGGCGGGAATAGTGACAATGGAAGATGTGGTTGAAGAGATTTTTGGAGAGATTGATGATGAATATGATGTGGAAGAGGAAGTTGAAAAAGTGGTGGACAATAACACTTTCGTTTTTTCTGCTCGCCTTGAGATCGACTATCTCAACGACACTTACAAGTTAGACCTTCCGGTTTCTGACGATTATGAGACTTTGGCGGGTATGATTCTTCATTATTGTGAGAGCATTCCTGAACAAGGACAAGTGCTTCAAATTGGCAATTATAAGGTTAAAATACTGAAAGCCTCACACATGAAATTGGACGAAGTGGAATTACAAATCCAAAATAATTGATTGGTATTCAGCTTGTTTTGTTGGTGATAAATGAGAATTATTGTTGTTGATAAATAAAATTCAGCCAAAATTCCCATTGAGTTGAAATCTTTACTAAATTTGCACGCTCAAAATTGAAGTTTAATAGTAATTAGAAAATAGAATTATGGCAGCAATTGAAAAAATCAGAAGACGCTCCGGATTGTTGATTGCAATCATCGGTATCGCATTGTTAGCGTTTGTCTTACAAGACCTTTTCCAAAGTCAAGGAGGCAACACGGGTCCCTCGGTGGCCGTCGTTGATGGCGAAAAGATTACGGTGAGAGACTACGAAGAGGCAAAGGAAGTGAATGTAGGCGGCAGGAATAACCTTACATCCGACCAAACTTATGAAATCTCCAATAGTACTCTTGAGCAGATGATAAAGGATAATATCATGAACAAAGAGTATGAAGCCGCTGGCTTTGGTGTCACCACCGATGAACTTATGGATCAGTTGACGGGTGAAAAGCCTCACCAGTGGGCTGTACAAAACTTTGGTGATGGCAATGGCAAAGTTGACAAGCAGCGTGTGAACGATTATCTTCAGAATCTTAGCAGCATGCCGGCTGAGTATTATAACCAATGGGTTGAAATTGAAAAGTATTTGAAAAAGGACCGCTTGGAGCAAAAGTTCAACAACTTGGTGAAGGCTTCCTATTTCCTTCCCACAGCTTTGGCGAAGAAGTATTATGAAAATAAGAACATGAAGGCTTCGGCTGATGTTGTTGCCTTGCGTTACAGCACCATCCCGGATTCGACAGTGACTATTACCGATGCTGACAAGAAAGCCTTCTATGACGAGAACAAGTCGCGTTATGATATGATTGAAAGCCGCGATATTGAGTATGTCGTGTTTGACGTAGTTCCTTCGTTGGAAGACCGTCAGGCTGCTTTGAAGCAGGTGCAGGATTTGAAACCGCAATTTGAAGCCTCTGAGGATCCTATTGCTTTTGTGAACGACAGTTATAATTCCTCGAAGCGTTATGACAGCACATGGATGGGTAGCAATGACGTTCCCGAAGTGATTGAGAAGGCTGTTTTTGAAAATGGAAATGGTGTTGGATATGTGTATGGTCCATATGAAGATGAAGGTGCCTTTAACCTGGTGCGTATCGTTGAGATGGAAAATCGTCCCGACTCGCTGCGTGCTAGCCATATCTTGATTGCCTACAACGGTGCATTGAGGTCTACTGATACCGTCACCACCAAAGAAGAAGCTGAGGCAAAAGCCAATGAACTGCTCGCCCAGCTGAAAGCTGCTAAGAACAACGATGAACTGTTTGCCTCTTTGGCTTCTGAGTACAACACCGATGCCACAAAGGATAAAGGGGGCGACCTTGATTGGTTTACGGATGGTGCAATGGTTGATGCCTTTAACCAATATGCACTTAACAACCCTGTAGGTTCATTGGGCGTTGTGGAAACTCCCTTTGGCTATCATGTCGTAAAGGTTACGGGTAAGACTGAACCTAAACCCAAAGTTCGCTTGGCATATGTACAGCAGGAAATTACTGTTTCTGAAAAGACACGTTTGAATATCTATGCCGAAGCCAATAAGTTCGTCACGGAAAACAGAACTTATGATCAGTTCAATAAAACCATAGAAGAACAAGGCCTTACTAAACGTACCAAAGAAGGCATGAACAAGTCGACCTATCAGATTCCAGGTCTTGAGAATCCTCGTGAGATTGTCCGTTGGGCTTTTAATGAGAAGACCAATAAGGGTGACATTTCTGACAAGATTTTTGAACTCGACAACAAACAGTTGGTGGTAGCTGCCCTTACGGGTGTCATCCACGAAGGAGAGGCTCCTATGGATGGTGTTATCGAACGTAGCAAGTATCAGCTCCTAAACAAGAAGAAAGGTGAAATGGCTGTCGAAAAGATGAAGGCTTGCGGCAACGACATCAATAGAATGGTCAGCGAACTGGGTGCTGAATTAACCACCGTCTCCGATGTCAATATTGAGTCTCGTGTGTTGGGCAATTTCGGTGTTGAAGCTGACATCGTTGGTAAGATACTTGGTATGAAGGAGGGCGAAGAGATTGGTCCTGTTGCTGGTAATGCTACGGCTTTTATCATCAAGAATGTGAAGTTTACCGCTCCTGAAGAAACCAATGACTATAGCAACATCATCAGAGAGAAGACCAGCCAATTCACTAACCGTTCATTGAATAATGGTGTGTATGGCGCGTTGAAAAAGAAAGTCAAGATTAAAGACAACAGAACTGAGATTTTCTAAAACGTAGGCTTTTATGTCTATCAAATACAAGGGTGCGTCGAAATTGTTCGGCGCACCTTTTTTGAAATCACATAATAAGATAGACTTGTTTGCGTTATGTTTTTAGATTTACAGGATTAAAACACTCATTTATATGAAACATTTCAAATACTTTTTGTTGGTTGCAGCTGTGACTATGTCTTTTTTCAGCTGTCAAAAGAACGTTCAGGTGTCGTTTGTGAACGGCACTCAAGAGATTGATGCCCAAGGAGACTCAATTGAGATTGGGTTGAGGTCAAATGGCGAGTGGACTATTAAATCCACTGCAGAATGGATTACCATTTCTCCTATGTCAGGGAATGGTGATGCAACGTTGACCCTTTACGCTGAGGCCAATACTACGGGAGAATCCCGAATGGCCGAAGTCAGAGCTATTACCAAGGATAACGCATCTGTGTTGACTCTTACACAGGGCTTTTCTGAGCCAGAGAAATATGTCAAAGTAATGCCAAATGAAATTCTGTGTGATAGTGAGGGTGGCGAGTTTATTGTCATGTTGACTGCTAATGTGAATTGGTCTGTTTCCACTCCTTCATGGATTATTTGTTTGCCGTCGGAAGGCTCTGGGGATGCTAGAATCACAATAACTATCGACCCAATTGATAGTGACATGCATGAATCCCGTGAGGTGGATGTGGTTTTTGGTAACTCGAATGTTTTTGAAAAGGTTCATGTCGTTCAAACGGTGGCTCCGGTTTTGGATATCGAGCTCGCTCCCAATAACCTTCAATTTGTTTGTACAGGTGAGACGAAAACGATGACTGTAACCACCGAAGACAGTTGGATGGCTTCTGTCGAAGACGATTGGGTTTCTTTGAGCCAAACCGAAGGCCAAGGTGATGCTGAAATCAGTGTGACTGTTGGGGAAAACCCAATTTACTTAAACAGAGTGTCCATAGTGGTCTTTACCACTGCTGGAAATGTCCAAAAAGTACTTACAATCCTTCAAGAAGCTACACCCAACCCGCATTTCCTTGAGGTCTCACCACGTGAGATTGCATTTGGGAAAGAAGGGGGCGAAAACGAAATCACTATTAGCTGTGATGCAGATTGGGAATTTGATTTGGATTGTGATTGGCTAATGCTTTCTCAGTTGTCTGGTTCAGGCAATGGCTCCGTGATTTTGACTGCTGATCCGAATTTGCTGACAGAAACTCGTTCAGCGATGTTCCATGTCAAATCGGGCACGCTTTCGTATGGGATAACTGTCAGTCAAGCAGCTGGTGACGTTCCCATTGAGGTTTCTTTTGAACCTGACACATTGTTTGTTCCCTATACAGGCGGTCTACAACATGTGCAGTTGACCTGCAATACATCATGGACTCTTCGATTTAACACTTGGATTAGCATTTACACTGCCACCTCGGGCGAAGGAGATGCTTCTTTTGATGTCATTATCGACAGCAATACAGACTCTAATAGCAGGACAGGCTATGTTAATGCCATTCATAGTGGACAAGTGGTGGGTTCTTTGGTCATCGTCCAAGAAGGTAAAACGATTGGTCTTGAGACAGATGTCATGCAACTCGATGTTCATCCAGAAGGTGGTGAATTTGAGGTTCATGTGACGTCCAACCAAGCTTGGACTGTTCATGCTGATTCAGATTGGCTGCGTTGCAATCCACAGAGCGGTTTTGGTAATGGCAGTTTCACAATCAAGGTAGATGTCCTATCTTCGCCTCGCCCTCGTGAGGGACATATCAAGGTGGTTGGTGAGATGGGATCTGAGGTTGTCATTGTAGTAAGTCAACACTAATGCTAGACAAAAAAACGGAGAGCAAAACTCTCCGTTTTTTTGTTTGCTTTAGAATCCCATTCCGAACCAATACCAAAACTTGTTTTCCATTTCCTTCCAGGCTTGTCTAGTAGAGGCGGCGAAGTCGGATGTGTATTGGTTGAGGAGCTCGGTGGCTTCCTTGTTTTTGCCTTCCGCAATCAAGGCTTTGGCACGGGTTTCAAGGGCGGGGATTTCATCGAATGCCTTTTGTTCGAAGCGGTTGGCGGTACCTAGCAAAGTTTGTTTGGTGCGGCCCCATTGCACGGTGGCCAGTTTGTTGGCTTTGCGGTAGTGCCAAATCCAGGCTTCATCGCGGTAACGCAGTTGGCCGCATTTGTCGAAGCCTTCGGGCAGGGTGGTGGAGCCCGAGAAGATAGGAATGCGAGGGCTTTGCCCCGGGTTGTCGCAGGCCATCCAACAAATGGCGCCGATTTCGTCAGGCATCCAACTGCGGCATTGGATGATGTGGTGGTAGCTGCTCCAAGCCACGGCCACGGTGCGTTGGAAATTGATGGTGCCAGGAGCGAGATAATTAATGGTGTTCATCATCGCGCTACTTACCCAGGGGTTGGCCACGGGGCTGATGATGGTGTCTTCAACTACGCCGTCGTCGGTGCGTTTCTTGGCGACCATCTTCACGTTGCGGGTCATGTCCATATCGGTGCCCTCGTAAGTGCTGCGGAATAGTTCCATCACCTTGCGCACGTCAACGTTTTCGTCGGGTTTCACGGAGAAAGGCAGTTCGGGCATGTCGCGGTTGAGGTTCAGCGAGGGAGCCAGCTGGCTAAGAATAAAGAACTCGCGGTCGCTATAATTCTTTCCTCCGCCATAGGAGGCGCGGAAAGCCTTCCAGAAGACGAAGTCGCCCTTGCCGTCCCAGAGGCCATATTTCTTCGCTACGGCTTCGCAGTTGTCGGAGCAATAAAAGTCCTTGCTCTTGCGCTCTAGCTTGCCAATACGGGCGATATTGGCCGAAACGCCCACCTCGTCGTCGGGGATGCGCTTGGCGGCCCACACGCCACCGATTTTGTCGGGACCTTCGCCGAGGATTTCCATTTGCCAGACTTCGTTTTTGTCGGCGATGGTGATGCATTCGCCGCCGTCGCCATAGCCGTATTCCTTCACCAGTTTACCAATGAGTTGGATGGCATCACGGGCGTTGTCGCAGCGCATGAGGGCAACGCGCTCCAGTTCCTCGATCATGAACATGCCTTTGTTGTTGACCAAGGTGTCGGGACCGGAGAATGTGGTTTCTCCGATGGCGAGTTGTTTCTCGTTGAGGCAGGGATAAGCCGTGTTGAGGTAGGCATAGGTGTGAGTCACTTGAGGGATTTCGCCAGCCAGTTCCACTTTGCGGTTGTCGAAGGGGTCTTCGGTGTGCATGGTGCCTTTGTAGACCTTATGCATTTCACCTTTTTCATGATCGGAGGCAGGCTCCCATCGCATCCAAGTGCGGTAACGGCCATCGCAGGTGTGGGAGGTGATGACGGAGCCGTCGGTAGAGGCTTTCTTGCCCACCATAATGCTGGTACAGTTGGCGCCGACGCGTTGTTCGTTTTCGTCTTGTGCCATCGTGTTCAGGCCGATGAGCAGAAGAGCGGATAGGAGTAATGATTTGAATTTTAACATGTTATTTTATTAATTGATGGTTCTATAATATCGGCCCTTCGACGGGCTCAGGGACCTTGCTGTCAAGGTTATTTGGGAGTTCAAAAATAGGAAAGAAAATGGTAAGTTAAGTCAATCTGTCGATTATTTTTGTGGAATTGGTAACTAAATCGAAATATTGTCTAATTTTGCAATAATAACCTTATTAAATCTAATCATTATGAAAAAGTTAGTTTTACTTATCACAATCGTCGTTCTTTCGACGAATGTGTTTGGTCAAAAAGAAGGTGAGAGGTATGTTTCACCTTGTTTGTCGGCATCGTTTGGTCTTACGAGTTACAATTCTTTCCAATACAGCGGGTCAAATAATAATACAGAGTGGAACAATGTGTATATTTCGCCTAGTGTTGAATTTGGAAAATTTTTAACCGACAATTTACGCTTTGGGTTTTCGATAGGGAATCCGTTTTCTTATTTCGTGGAAGATAAAGCTGCGATGCTAGGTACGTTAGTTTCACCCAACCTTGGTTTTTATGTACCTATTACAGATCGTTTTAGCTATGCACCTGAAGTTGGTATAGGCGGTGAATTGGGTTTATATAATGGACATTGGTATTATAAAGCCATGGCATATACCAATTTGCTTGTTTTTGATTTTCGGGTTAAGGAAAATGTTTCCATCGCAATGCATATGGGCGAGATTGGCTATTGTTTCTCGAAGTTATTTAATTCCAGTGGATACTCGAATCAGTTTTATTACAATTTCAATTCGGGTGTGATTTCCGTTAGGTTCTATTATTGATTTATGATTCCCAAAACAATTCCTCTGCCACGCCATCGGCAAAAAGCATTTGCTTATCGGTGAGGTAGAGGAATTCTCGTGTCTGTGATAGTCTGCCTTGGGCAATTAAAGGTCGTGCTTGCTTTTCACAATACGAGGAGAAACGTTCGCCCATCTCGCGTTTAAGCCATTTCAAATCGATGCCCCAATGGGTACGCAGACGCAGCATGACGTATTCGTCGTAGAGCTGTTCGGGAGAGAGTTGTTCTTTTTCTGACACGGGACGCGGGACTACGGGACACGGGACGTTCTGGTCTCGTAGTCTCGCAGTCTCGCGTCTCGCGTCTATATATTTCTCAACGCTTGAAATGTTCCATTGTCGTGAGTTCCCATCATAGGAATGCGCCGAAGGTCCGAAGCCGGTGTATGGTGTCCCAAACCAATAGCTGGCATTGTGCTTGGAATGCATGCCACGGCGGCAGAAATTGGAAATCTCGTAATGCAGATAGCCGTTTTCAGCGGCACGTTGGCATAGGATTTCATAATCTCGTAAGGCCTCTTCCTCGCTGACGGGTGGCACTTTCCCCAATTCAATTTGTTTGGTCAGGATGGCATTGGGCTCCAGAGTGAGCGCGTATGCTGAGAGGTGGGAAAGGTCCAATGCAAAAAAGAGGTCAAGGTTGCGGTTCCATTGCTCAGCATTAGAAGTGGGCAGACCATAGATGAGGTCGATGCTGATGTTGCTGAAGCCCGCTTGTTTGGCCCAATCGATGCATTGTCGGGCGTGATTTGAGTCATGGCGACGGCTCAGATACTTTAAGTCGTTGTCGAAAAAGCTCTGGATGCCGATGCTGAGACGATTAATCCCAATTTGGCGCAAGCCTTTGAGGTATTCGAACGACAGCGTGTCCGGGTTGGCCTCAAGGGTGATTTCGGCATTAGGAGTGACTGGATAATGCGTATTAATAAGGTGCAGCAGCTCGCCGATTTCCTTTATGGATAGTAAGGAAGGCGTGCCGCCACCGAAATAGATGGTGTTGATGGTGGGCATGTCGTGATTACCCTTCAGCGCGGGCCTCATTGCGGGCTTGACCCGCAATCCCCCGCGCTGAAGGTACTCCTCTCGTTCCACAATCTCCGCTTTCAAAGCCACCAAGAAGCGCTCTTTCAGCTTCAAGGAAGGTAGTGAATAGAACCCACAATAGGCGCATTTCGAGTTACAGAAAGGGATGTGGATGTAGATGCTTGCCATGGTGCAAAAATAAGAAAAGTCCCGCATTCGCAGGACTTTTCAGGTCTTTTCTGTTTACTTCTCAATAACTAGTTTGAGAGTCTTTTCTCCATTGTTGGTTTTGAGACACACGAAATACACTCCACTTTGCAGGTGGCTGATGTCGACTATCTCCAAGTTTTCGTTGATGCTCAACACACTTTGCCCTATGATATTGAACACCTCTACTTGAGTGAGACCTGCACTTTCGACATGAAGCATGTTCTTGGCAGGGTTTGGATAGATCTTGGCTCCCTTGCTGTATTGAGGGACGGCATCAGGAATCACCTCTACCGAAAGTGGGGCGCAGGCCGACTCGCAGTTGTTGTCGAACACAGCGATGACGACGTATTCGTATGTTTGGAAGAACTCAACATCGTTATCTACATATTCAGGTATTTCCAATAATTCTTGCAGGAGCTCGCCATTCTTCTGGATGTGATAACCTAACAGGTTGCCCGTTGAGCCAGGTTCGGGCTCGATCCAGTGCAGATACACTTGAGACACGTCACCTCCGGTTTCTGCCTCTAAATCACGGATGGGATTGCAGCTGACGACAACCTCTTCTTCGCGAATCCATCCCATGCGGTCGTTGCTGCCTTTGTAAGTGCCAAAGACCAAGTTTTCAACAGGTTGGTTCAAAGCATAGGCGGTTATATACACGGGGTCATCAGGGGAGAAATTCTGCACATAGGTCAAGGTGACGATTTCCAGCATGCCGTCACCGTCGATGTCGCCGAGATTGGCTCCATTCATATATGAAAGACCTTGTGGGCGGAGCGGGAAGCCCTCGGTTACCTCAGTGCCGTCCATCTTCCAGGCACGGATGTAGCCTTGCTCGCCGTCCATCAGGTTGAAGTCGGTGATGATTTCGTTTTCTCCGTCGCTGTCGATGTCGGCCACAGAAATGAAACCTTCGATACCCGAAGTCAGGTTGAGCGGGAATCCAGGAGCCACGTTGCCGTTCATGTCGTACCTGTAGAAAACGTTGCCTTCGCCCGAAACGCCCATAAAGATGGCGTATTCGTCGCTGTTTTTGACTACGGTCGGAGCGGAGTAAGTCCAATAGGAGATGGGTTTAGGCCATCCAGTCAGGTATTCGCCCGTGTGGGCATTGCGCACATAATGGTTTGGATTGTCGCCATGGCAGGCACCAATGATGCTCCAGTTGCCATTGCCTTCGAAGTCAACAACAAGCGGCGATTGATAGGAGTATTTGTAGGCTTCTTCGCTGTCAATCCTATACATCTCTTCGCCGGTATGACTGACACAATACAAAGCGGAGGTTGTTGAAACGAACATTTCAGGGAAACCGTCACCGTCGATGTCGGCTAAAGTAGGCGTAAAGGCAGGAGTTGAGGGTAGCTCGAAAGGAAAGCCTTCGATTTCTTCGCCTTGTAGGTTCCAAGCATGGATGCCAGCTGAGATACTGGCCGAGGCCTTTCCTCGACCGCAGAATATGATCTCCAATTCACTGTCGTTGTTGAGATCGGCCAAAACGGGAGCGCAGATAAGAGGATTGTTGTTGGTGACCGTTGCCATCAAGACGTTGCCCGAAGCATCGAAAACGTTGATACCGCCACGGGCGTTGCCATAGGCAGTAAGGGATACGATTTCAAGTATTCCGTCTTTGTTGATGTCGCCGACGGCAGCTGGATATTGGGCCATGCCACCGACAAGGGTCTGAGTCCAAAGCACATTGCCTTGCCCATCGATGACGTTGATTTCCTCGTTGTGGCAGAGGATGATTTCATCGGCACCGTCATTGTTGAGGTCAGCAAGGGCCAGACCACGCATGGGTTTGTAGGTGGTGTTGGAGCTGAAGCTCAGCGGGAAGCCAGGCATGGGTGTCAAAGCGTCGCGACTTGCTGAAGGTAGCTGGGTGAGTACGCTTTCAGTTTTGATGATGCCGTCTTCGTCAATGAAAGCTCGTACGGCAGGTTGTTGTGCAGCCAAGCCTAATGAAAGGGTGAAGAGGGCAAGCAATAGTAGTGTCTTTTTCATAGTCGTTTGTTTTAGTAAATGAAAAAGGCCGTTTCATTTGCCGGAATCACCAGCGAATGAAACGGCCACTAAGTTTTTGATATTAGCTTATTCGGTGGAGATTATTTCTCGCACTTCTTGCAGCCGCCGAGGCATTTGTAAGCCAGGCCAGCGAGGCCAGCGCCAACAAGCGGAGCCACGATGAACACCCACAAGTGGCTGAGAGCCGAACCACCAGCGAAGATGGCTTGTGAGATGGAACGGGCAGGGTTGACAGAGGTGTTGGTCAGCGGGATGCTGATAAGGTGGATGAGCACCAGGGTGAGACCGATGGCCAGACCACCGAACTTGCCGTTGGCGTGACGATCGTCGGTGACGCCGAGGATAACAATCAAGAACACGAAGGTCAGGACGGCCTCAATGATCAAGGCACCCCACATGTTGATGTCCCAATAGTTAGGACCGCACTTGGCGAGGTCGGCACCAAAGTCGTTGGCAGCAAAGTTGCCAGGTTCGATGTTACCGCATTTCACGATGCCATAGATAAGGGCAGCGGCGCAGATGGCACCGATGATTTGGGCCACCCAGTAGATGAGCATGTCTTTGAAGCTCATACGGCCATTGGCCCAAACGCCGAAGCTGACGGCGGGATTGAGGTGAGCGCCTGAGATGTGGCCGACACCGTATGCCATGGCTACAACGGTCAAACCGAAGGCAATGGAAACGCCAAGGAATCCAAAGGCTCTACCGGCGAAAACGGCGGTACCGCAACCGCCAAACACCAAAACGAATGTGCCGAGCAATTCGGCGAAGAATTTGTTACCTGTTTTCATAACATTTTGAATTTTAATTAGTTATTTTAATGAAATGGTTTGTTTTCCGATATATTTTCTTTTAGAAAAGACTTTTATGATACTGCAAATATACAAAAAACTAATCAGAAGACAATTTTTCTTGATTTTTATCATTTTGGTGTTTTTTTTCTATTTTTGCGTTTGATAACTAATGTATTATGGTGGTTTATAAGAAGATATTCCTCTCCATCTTTCTTGTGTTCCTTGCATTTTCGGGTATAGCGCAAGAGCATCAGTCCTATCGCTTTACGTTGGAGGATTGCTTGCGTTTTGCTATGGCCAATAGCTACGAGCGCAAGTCGATGGAATTGACAGGCAAGTCGCTGGAGACCTCCTACGAGCAGTCGAAGCAGCAAAGATTGCCTAGTGTGAGTGCTTCGGTGGGACAAAATTTTTCGAACAACGAGAACGGTTGGTCCACCTTGGGCAACGTAGGTGTGGGCTCTTCGGTGACGATTTACCAAGGTGGTAACATCAACAATACCATTGAGCAGAATCGCCTTAACGTGGAGCGCAACGAGGTGCAGCTGCAGCGCTATGATAACCAACTCACCTTGCAAATTCTCCAGAGTTTTCTCACTATCCTTGGCAATCAGGAATTGGTGAGTTACCAACAAGAGGTGCTCAACACCAGCCGCGCCCAATTGAAGCAGGGGCAGGCACGTCATCGTTTGGGTACCATCCTCGAGAGCGATCTTTTGCTGCTTGAGGCGCAATACTACAGTGACTCGAATAATGTGGTGGATACACGCATCAACATTGAGAACAACCTACTCGACCTTAAGGTCATGCTGTCGATGAGCCCATCCGATGATTTGGAGATTGTTGCTCCCAACACCGATAACCTTGAGATGTTGAAAGAGACCTTGCCGACCGAAGAGGAAGCTGTCAGTCTTGCCATGGAAACCATGCCCGACCTGCGCATGAGTGGTTACGACATCCGTTTGGCTGAGAAGAGCGTCGACTTGGCGCGGGGCAATTATTTTCCTTCCATCTCGGCCAATGCCAACGTGGGCATGGGCATTTTATCGTACGACAGCGATGGCAATTCGAAATGGTATAGCACACCGACCGAGTCATTAGGCGTTTCGATGAGTATCCCGATTTACAGTCGTGGACAAACCAAAGCCAATGTGAAGAAGAGCCGCATCGCCTTGGAGCAAGCCCAGTTGGATTACGAGCAGTCGACTCTCACTGTTCGTCAGACTGTGGCTCAGGCTTACCGAAATGTGGTGTCGGCCTACAATGCATACCAAGTTTCGCAAGTCAAGGAAAATGCCTACAACAAGAGTTTCAATGCCTACAACATGCAGTATCAATACGGTAATATCACCACCGTGGAGCTGTTGCAACAGCAAAACAATTATCTGAACGCACTGAATTCCTATATACAGAACAAGTATTCACTGCTGATGAAACGGAAGATTTTGGATGTCTATATGGGCAAGCGGATAGAGTTATAAGTTTAGAGTTGAGTGTTTAGAGTTTAGAGTTGTAGGGCTGTCACACCGTGGCAGCCGCAAGAAAATCGATAATCGAATAATACGATATATGAAGAAAAAAAGAAAAATATGGCTGATTATCTTGGGCATTGTCGTTTTGGTCATTGCCGCGATAGTCATCGTCAAAATGACGAAATCAGCAAACAAGGAATTGGTGATCAGAACCCATGTGGTGGGGGAGTATACCGTTGAAAACACTGTCACTGCGACGGGTACCATCGAACCGGTGGAGACCGTTGAAGTTGGTACCCAGGTGTCGGGTAAGGTGGAAAAAATCTATGTCGACTTCAACGACGTGGTAAAGAAAGGTCAATTGATGGCCGAATTGGACAAGCAGACCCTCAACCAGAGCCTTAGCCGTGCCAAGGCCAGCCTCACATCGGCCGAGAGTCAGCTCAACTACGCCAAGCTGACTTACGAGCGTACCAAACAGCTCTATGAGGCGAATGCCGCCACCTTGGCTGCCTATCAAGAGGCGCAGAACTCATACACGCAGGCGCAGATGAGCAAGCGAAACGCTCAAGCTTCATACGACCAGGCGCGTGTCGACTTGGCCTATGCCGAAATCTATTCGCCTATCGATGGCATCGTGCTTGACCGTGCCGTAGAGGTGGGCCAGACCGTGGCCGCCTCATTCAGCACGCCTACATTGTTTACCTTGGCCAACGACTTGACTAAGATGCAGGTAGAGGCAGATGTCGACGAGGCCGACATCGGGCAGGTGAAAGTGGGACAGAGAGTGAGTTTTACCGTTGACGCCTACATGGACGATGTGTTTGAAGGCACTGTAAATCAAATCCGCATGAAACCTACCACCACGAGCAATGTGGTGACCTATACTGTCATCATCGAGGCACCCAACCCCGATCAAAAGCTATTCCCTGGCATGACCGCCAGCGTGACCATCGTGACGGAGGAGGAGACGGGCTTGGCTGTGCCCGCAGAGGCTTTCAACTTCACGCCCGACGAGGCGGTGCTGAAGGCCATCCGCAAAGCTGACAAACCCGACGATCAACGTCCCGAGCCGCCGCAAGGTGAACGTCCGCAGATGGACAAGTCATCGGCAACAAGTCATTCGGTGGTGTGGTTGAAGAAGGGTGCCGATATGATGCCACGTCCCGTGAAAGTGGGCATGAGCGATGGCGCCTACAAGATCATCGAGCAAGGCGTGCAGACTGGCGACTCTGTCGTGTTGTCGGCACAATTTGTCGCCAAGGAAAAAGCAGTGAAGAAGGGAGAGAATCCTTTCATGCCCGGCCCTCCTGGTAGGAATAGGAACAATAACAGCAATAAAGGTGGCAACTCAGGTGGCCAGAAATAATCATGAGCGAGCGGCAATCCATCATCAAGGTTGAGAACCTCAGACGGACGTTTGTCGTCGGCAGTGAGGAGGTGCATGCCCTCAAGGGCGTGTCGTTCGACATCTGCCAAGGGGAGTTTGTGAGCATCATGGGCTCGTCGGGCAGCGGTAAGTCGACCTTGCTTAACATCCTCGGTTGTCTTGACCAGCCTACGGCAGGCGAGTATTACATTGATGGCATCTCGGTGAGGACGAAGACCAAAAACGAGCTTTCGGAGATTCGCAACCGCAAGATTGGCTTTGTGTTTCAGTCTTACAATCTTTTGCCGCGCACCTCTGCTTTGGAGAACGTGGAGCTGCCTTTAGTGTATAATCCCGATGTGTCGCACCGCGAGCGTCACGAAAAGGCGCAACATGCCTTGGAATTGGTAGGCTTGAAAGATCGCATGGGGCACATGCCCAACCAGCTCTCGGGTGGTCAGCAGCAGCGTGTGGCCATTGCTCGTGCCTTGGTCAACGACCCCGTCATTGTATTAGCTGATGAAGCCACGGGTAACCTCGACACTCGCACCTCCTACGAAATCATGAGTCTCTTCCAAAGCCTTCACGAGCAGGGGAAGACCATCGCTTTTGTGACGCATGAGTCTGACATTGCGGTATTTACCAGTAGAACGATATTCTTGCGCGACGGTCACATCCTTCGTGATGAGTCCGTGGCGACCAAATCGGCGGCTGAAGCGTTGGCTGCATTACCCAAAGATAACGATTATTGATATGGATATACTGAATCTCATAAGGATTTCGGCGAAAGCCCTGTTGCGCAACAAGACGCGCACCGCTCTTTCCATGCTCGGTATCGTGATCGGCATTGCCGCCGTCATCGCGGTGGTCAACTTGGGCGAAGGACTGAAGCAGAGCACGGCCAACCAGCTTTCCGACATGGGCACCAACCTCATCATGGTGATGCGTGCCAACCAAAGGCGAGGTGGCGTGAGCATGGGTTCGGGCAACGTTCAGTCGCTCAAGGTCAGGGATTGTGAGTTGATAGCCAAAGGCGCCAAAAACGTTACTATGGTCAGCCCCGTGGTGAACAGCGCAGGTCAGTTGGTGAACGGCTCCAAAAACTGGTCGGGGACAGTGTATGGGGGCTCTCCGGACTATCTGGAAATCAGGAAATACGAAATTGCCACCGGCGTTAACTTCACTGAAGAAGATGTGAAGAAATACGCCAAGGTCGGCTTGATAGGCCAAACCATCGTCGAGAATCTCTTTGATGACGGTGAGGATCCCATCGGAAAGACCATCCGTGTGGGCAATATGCCTTTCAAAGTCATCGGCACCTTGAAGGAACGTGGCGAGAACGGCATGGGCATGGACCAGGACGACCTTGTTGTGATGCCTTACAGCACCGTGCAAAAACGTATGTTGGGCGTTGATTTTATTCAACAGATCGTATGTTCGGCGGCTTCCGAAAACGTGGCTGAGGCTGCGGTTGAGGAGGTAGAAAGCATCCTGCGTGTTTCGCACAAGATTCCTGAAGGCGGTGTTGACGACTTCGAGGTACGCACCCAGCAGGAAATGCTGGAGATGATGTCGTCGATGACGGGCATGATCACCACAGTGTTGGTCGCCATTGCTTTGATATCGTTGCTGGTGGGTTGCATCGGCATCATGAACATCATGTATGTCACGGTGACTGAGCGCACCAAGGAAATCGGCCTGCGCATGTCCATTGGTGCCAAGAACTCTGCCATTTTGATGCAATTTCTTACCGAGAGTATCATCCTTAGCCTTATCGGTGGCGTGATTGGCCTTTTGTTGGGCTTGTTGCTCTCTTACGTGGTTTCTTTGGCCATGTCGATGCCTTATATTGTCAATGTGCCATGGATGTTCATCTCTTTTGTGTCGTGCGCCATCTTAGGTCTCATCTCGGGCTTCTTCCCCGCTTTGAAGGCCTCGCGTACCGACCCCATTAATGCTTTGAGGTACGAATAATAATCTCCTTGTATTATGAATCATCAGACAATCAATACAGTTGACAACTACCTTTCGCTGAAGAGGATTATTTCATTATCTCTTGCTATAACGATTGCCTATTATGCTCTGTTTGCACTGAGTCACTATTTTGGTCGGCCCTCTTTTGCCAGTTCAAACGAAGAGGAAGAGGTTGAACCAGAAAAAGAGCATGTGGTTGGTCAGAACGAACAGGCATTTGGTGAGATTCAAAAACAATGGCCTGCCCTTTTTCAGGCCAATCGGTTCCAACCGGACTATAAATTTGTAAAACCGAAATTTTCGACCATCTTGTTGTTCAATATCCCGTTTACCTTTTTGATGATTTTTTCAGTGTTTCTCTTCAACAGGTGGGTTATGGGCAGGACCTACAGACGGCATCGAGACGAGTTAATGCTTAATGTCATTGGCTCATTGTTGCTTGCAAGTATATTAAGTTCCATTTGTACGCTTGTGCAATTGTATATCTGGCCCTACGGGCCTGGCCCACAGCGCTCGTTGATGGGATATATCAGCCGTGGCATGTTGGGCGACTTCATGTTGGTGGCCATCGCATTTGTGTTCAGCTATCTGCAACGTTCCCTGTATTATGAGAAAAGAATTGCGGTTGAAAACGAAACACTGCGTGCCGAAAACCTTAACTCGCGTTATGAAGCCTTGAAGAACCAACTCGATCCCCACTTTCTCTTCAATTCGTTGAACACGTTGTGGTCGTTGATTGAGGATGATGCTGACAAGGCAGAGGACTTTATCCACCAGTTGTCGGGCGTGTTGCGCTACACCTTGCAAAACAAGGAGGTGGTGACCTTGGCTGAAGAACTGGATTGTGTGCGGTCCTATTGTCGAATGATGAAGATGCGCTATGGTGATAATCTGCTTTTTGACCATGGTATCGACCATGACATCTATGACCATTATTATGTCTTGCCGCTTTCCATACAAGGACTTATAGAAAATGCCATCAAGCACAATGTCATCTCATCAAAGCAACCTCTTACGGTGTATATCCATACTGATGAAGATAATCATTTGATAATCAGTAATAAAATCCAACAAAAAATTGGTAAGGAAGAAGGAACAGGAATTGGTTTGGCTAATTTGGCGGAGCGTTATCGGATAAAATGGAACGAAAATGTGGAAATTTTCAACGATGGAAAGATTTTTAGTGTAACTTTGCCTCTTAAACAAAACGATCAAACACTATGAAAGCACTTATAATTGAAGACGAAGTGATGGCTGCCAAGACGCTGAAGAAGCTTCTTGTAGAAGTCAACCCGGGTATCGAAATCGTTGGCATACTTGAATCCATCGAGGATAGTGTGGATTGGATTGCGAGCCATGCCATGCCCGACTTGATGTTTATGGACGTCCATTTGGCCGATGGCTCCTCGTTTGCCATTTTTGAGCGCGTCACCATCACCTGTCCGGTCATTTTCACCACGGCATACGACGAATATGCTCTCAAGGCCTTTGAAGTGAACAGCATTGACTATTTGCTTAAACCTATCAGTAAGGAAGCCTTGGAACGTGCCTTGAACAAATATCATGCATTGGTGGAGAAGCCTGTTGGCAATAGTCAGATTGAAGCGCTCTTGACCCAATTGAGTGAGAAAAAGAAATATAGGAATTATTTCCTTCTGCCCGAGCGTGACAAATTCATACCGCTTCCGGTCAGTAATATCGTTTACATATATATTGATGCCAAGACACTGAAGATTGTGACCACGGACGGTAAGACCTTCTATATGAATCACACTTTGGACGACGTGATGAGCGAGCTTGATCCGCACGAATTTTTCCGTGCCAACCGTCAGTTTGTCGTTGCGCGTCAGTCTATCAAAGATGTGTCGGTGTGGTTTGGCAATAAGTTGGCCATAAATCTGTATGTCGAAACACCCGAAAAGATCATTGTCAGCAAGGCGCGCGTGGCTGAATTTAAGGTTTGGTTTACAAAGCAATAAGCTGTTTTACAACTATTTGCGATAAATAGTAATTTTTTTAAAGAAAAAACATTGTGGGAACAAAAAAAGGTTGTATTTTTGCACCCACAAACCGAAAGGTTCAACGATGCTTCCGTAGCTCAGTTGGTAGAGCACCTGACTCTTAATCAGGGTGTCCAGGGTTCGACCCCCTGCGGGAGTACATCAAACAAGCAAACCCTAATTGATGGTCAGTCAGTTAGGGTTTTTTTCATGTCTATTTCTGGCGTGTTTTTGGCCTCACTGCAACTTAAACCCGCATTCACAACAGAATTTCGGATCTCCAATGATGGCATTGCCGCATTGTGGACACACCGGCCCATCTGACGGAGCCTGGTCTTTTGTCTCTTCGACCTCTTGGGGTGATGGAGTGTCTGTTTGATTTGTTTCTCCATATTCTTGGGGCAATATGAAGGCACCTCTAGGGTTTTGTCTGTTGCTTAACACATAAACATCAGGACTTTTGGCATAGATCCCATACAAATCCATTCCGGTGGATTCTTCCATTTTGGTTTCTTCTTTTTCCATATTGATTTTTAATCTATAACGCTAAACCCTTCTGTGGCATAGGTCTCCAATTCGTTTTTCTCGTTGACGTAGATGTAATACGCTTCCACCCCGTCCATGCTCTCAATGAGCGGCAGCGATTTCTCCAAGCCCATCACCATGCAGATGGAAGCCAAGGCATCGGCCCAGACGGAGTTTTGGGCCAATACGGTTACACTGAGCAGCTGATGCTCGACGGGATAACCCGTGTTCGGGTCGATGCAGTGGGAATAGCGTTTGCCGTTGCGCTCCACGTATTTGCGGGTGCTGCCCGAGGTGACCAAGCCTTTGTCGCGCAAAGCCACACGGGTTTGCACCACCTGCTCCGAGTCCCAGTTTTCGGCAGGCTTCTCGATGCCCACAATCCACGACTGACCGTTTGGCTTGCAGCCTCGAGCCATGATCTCTCCGCCCGTGTCGACCAAATAGTTTTTGATACCGCGATTATCCAAAAATGAGGCAATCAGGTCGGAGGTGTAGCCCTGTGCTATGGCGTTGAAATCCAAAGTCATGGCAGGATTGGCTTTGATGACTTTTCCGTTCTCGATGCGTACGTTGCGGTAGTCGACGAGTTGTTTCAAGCTGTCGATGAGTTGGGGCGTGATGCTGTCGCCATGTTTGTAACTAAAGCCCCAAGCGGCCACGATGGGCGAGATGGTGGGGTCGAAATAGCCGTCAGACAGCCGTGCCGCTTCTTGGGCGATGCGGAAGTTGTCGACAAAGATGGAGTCGAGCGTGACCTCCTCATTTCGGTTGACTTTGGAGATGACAGAGGTGTCGACCCACAGGTTGACCGAAACGTCCACGGCGTGGAAGATGGAGTCGATGTCGCGCTGGAAATTGCGCCCCAACGAATCATAATAAGTGACGGCATAGTAGGAGCCTTGCGCCTGGCCTTGGAGGACCATCTTTTTAGGCTGTTTTCCACATGACGCAAGAACCATCAGCCCTATCATCAATAGAAGTATCTTCTTCATAATTCTAAACTAAAATCCAATAGAAGCACTGTATTTCCAAGCAAAGTTATCCCATACATTGGGCAGGCTATAGGGCCCATAACGGTAGAACACGCCCAATCCTAACTTGGTCATGGGGTTGGCTAGGAGCCCGTCGATGACGATGCCGCTCTCAAAGTAACCCTTTTCCATAGTCTTGAAGTTCTTGTCGGGATAGGCCTCGGCGCGACGCATGTCGCCCCAGCCGATGTTGGTGACGATCGAGAGCTCGGGCTTGAACACCGGTGAGTTGGTCTTCCAAAGCATGCCGCTGAAGTTATGGCTCAGATAGAGGGCAACGAAGCGATCGCAAAAGAACTCATCCAAGCCCATCGTGCTGAAGCTGCCTGGCGAGTACATGTCGAAGCGCTCGTACGTACCCAAGATGTTGAACGTCTCCATGACAGGACAGGTCTCGGTAGCATAACCGGCCTGCAAAAGGACCTTGGCGACACCGAGATAGGGGGTGTAGAAATTTTTCGAAGCCTCAAACTTGAAACGATCGTATTCATACTCGCCACCCAACACGTTGGGGAAGGCATGTTGGTAAGAAACCCAAACGATTGGGTAGAGCGTGCCCAAGGAGCGGATGCCTTGTGGGGTGCTGAGGAACTTCTCTTTATAGGCAAATCTGAGTTTAAGCTCTGCGAAGGTGAAACGGCCTTCGGTCTGCACGTCGGGAGGGTTGAGGTAGAATTGCTCTGTATAGTGTTTGTGGCTCCTGCTGAGGTTGAGATAAGCCTTGAAGTGTTGGGCAAATCGGGTTGAAAAGGTGATGTCGAAGCGGTCTCTGCGAGTGCGGATGTTTTCGTAGAAGGTGTATTTGTAGTTGTCGGTGGAAAAGACAGATCCGTTGTCCAGCTCCAGCATGCCGCCAAATTCACCCATGGGTTCCGACTTGTGGCTGTATTGGAAGGCGAGTTCCATCTGCCGCTGACGGTTGAGTTTCAGCTTTATGCCGCCGCCGTAGTCCCAGCTTTTGATGCGTGTCCAATAGCCGAATGAGCCGTTGATGCTGAACCAGCGGGAGAGTCGGTCGTTGGTGCTGCCCCCTAAACCCAGATACACACCTCTGGTACTTGAAATGTTGATGATATGGTCAATGTCGAGGTTGAAGCATCCGATGGGAAGGGCGGATTCGGTCATGAGTTTGTCGGTGAGGCCTAGCATACGGTCAAAGATGTCGGTGCCCTGAGTGAGGGAGTCGACGAGGATGTAGGTGGCTTTTACCCGTTCCGTCAGCGAGTCGATGCGGTGCGCGTCCCAGAAAGTCTCATCGCGGAAAGCAGCGTCGGGGTCCACTTTGACTTCGATGTCGGAGAATTGTCGTTTACTGATGTCAGGATTGATTTCAATGTCGTTCAAATAGCTCTTTCCGATGGCAGCCATAGGGAAGGTGGCATCGTCCATACTGACCATCATGCTAGGGAATATCAGGTTGAGGTTCAGTTGCTTAGGAAACCATTGTCCTTCCACTTTTTGGTACAGCTGTTGGATGTCGGCCTTGAAGAGCCCGTCTTGTACGTCGGGGGAGGCTTTCACGCTTTGTAAGGCCCAGCCGTCGCTGTTGACGGTCATCGTGCCACGAAGACCATTGAAAGAGCTGCCGCGCATAGGGTGAAACGAAATCACATAGAGCGAGTCGCCTTGCCCGATGGGGTTGACCGATTCCAAGTTGAAGAAATAGCGTGTCTTGCTCCCGCGGCTGATGGGGTTAACATAGTCAGTGCCAATGATGCTGACGGTTTCATCGTAGAAGCTGACGCTTTGCATGCTGCTGACCATATACATAAAAGTGGGCTCTTTCATGCCTGCAATCTTGGTGCCTAGCACGTGTTGCAGCTTGCGGTCGGGTGCCATGAACATCACTTCTGAGGCCGTCTCCATCACCATCAGGTCGCTCTTCTTCATGATGCTGTCGAAGTAGTGCAGGTCGGCCATCTGCATGGCCGTGTCGTTGGCCACGGCCTGGCCGAAGCTGCTGCTGTCGACGGTGATGACCATCTTGTCGTAGATTTGGTAGCTGTAAGACTCGAGCGAGTTGGGATTGTTGGCCTTGCGATGGGCCATCAGGCTGTCGATGATGCGGTGGGCGGGGTTTTCGCCAGCTTCGACGGTGACTTCGCCCAATTCAAAAGTCTTGGGTGTGAGTGCGACATTGCACTTGTTTTGGCCGGCTTGCAAGTTGATGTCTTTGGGCTCGTAGCCGATGGACGAGAACTTCACTTTCGTGATGGGCTCGTTGGCGGTGATGCTATATCGACCATCGATGTCGCTGATGACGCCTTGTTGCCCGTCGTTGATGACCACGTTGACGAAGGCAAGGGGCTGACGGTTGCGTTCGTCGGTGATTTTGCCGCTCAAAGTATGCGATTGGCCGAAAAGTGTTTCGGCTAAGAAGAGGATAATAGCGAGGAGAAGGAGAGGAAGTACCCTTATGCAGAAGGAAGGCTTCATTCTTTTGTCTCAATTAGATAGATGACTTCGTTGTCGCGCTTCATCAAATATTGCTCACGGGCCACTTTTTCCATGGTTGTAGTGTCGGTTTGCAAGGCCTCAAGATAAGCCTTGCTTTCCGGGACTAGCTTTTCGTAGTATTCGATCTGCTGTTTCTTGTCTTTCAACGAACGGCTCAGTTTGAATTGGTCGAAGAGGTTGAACTGGTCGATGAAGAGTATGACGATCAGAAACAGCAATGTGGCGTACACGTAGCGGTTGTTGAGTTTGCGTATGACTTCCCTAAAGGTCATAAGGTCTTATGTGTTTTTCAGTGTGCAAAGGTAATATATTTCGATAAATGCGATGAGCTTTTTTTTTATTTTTGCGCTCACAAAACCAATAAAGTTATCAACAATAATTCAAAACCCCTTTAATCATGAAAAAAGCTATCGCAACGACAAAGGCTCCTGGAGCCATTGGTCCTTACAGTCAGGCTGTTGAAGCCAACGGAATGGTGTTTATCTCGGGTCAGCTGCCCATCAATCCTGCCACGGGCGAGATGCCTGAAGGCGTTAGTGCCCAGACCGAGCAGAGCATGAAAAACCTTGAGGCCATCCTCAATGAGGCAGGTTGCACCTTCGACAATGTGGTGAAGTCGACCTGCTATCTTGCCGACATGAGCTACTTTGGCGAGATGAATGCCGTGTATGCCAAGTATTTCACGGGCGACTGTCCCGCTCGCGCCGCTTTCGCCGTGAAAGAGCTGCCCAAGAAGGCTTTGGTCGAAATCGAAATGATTGCCGCAAAATGAAAATCGTCTTTTTAGAGCCATTAGGCCTGAAGGTCGCTCAGATTGAAGCGGCCTGCGAAGGCCTGAAAAAAGCAGGCCATGAGGTCGTCATCTATCCCGACCGCAACGAGAATCCCGATGAGTTGAAACGCCGCGCCGAGGGTGCGGAGGTTGTCATCGAGAGCAACATTCCGCTGCGCAAGGATTTCTTGGATGCTTGCCCCAACTTGAAGATGCTATCCATTGCCTTCACTGGCCTGGATCACATCGACATGGAAGAATGCCAAAAGCGTGGCATCATCGTGAAGAATGCTGCGGGCTACAGCACCGAGGCAGTGGCTGAACTTGCCATCGCCATGATGGTTGACGTGTATCGTAAAGTGCTCGAAAACGATGCGATTACGCGTCAATGTCAACGGAAAGGCATCATGCCTGGACGTGAAATCGGTGGCAAGACCATCGGTATCATTGGCATGGGCAACATTGGGCAGCGTGTGGCTAAGTTGGCCAATGCTTTCGGCTGCAAGGTGTTGGCATGGAACCGTACGCCCAAACAAGTTGAGGGAGTCGCTTTCGTGGACAAGGAGACTTTGTTGAGGGAATCTGACATCGTCACTTTACACATCGCTTTGAACGCCGACACCCGCGATTTCATCACCGAGAAGGAATTCGCCTTGATGAAGCCAAGTGCCATATTGATCAATACCGCACGTGGTCCCGTCGTCAATGAAATGGCTTTGGCCGATGCCTTGAAACAAGGAAAAATCGCAGGCGCGGCTACGGATGTCTACGGCACTGAGCCTCCTTTGAAACCTGAGAATCCTCTGTTTGGCGCTCCCAATCTCGTCATGTTGCCGCATATCGGCTTTGCCACTGAGGAGGCTTTTGTCCTCCGGTTGGGCATTGTGGTCGAAAATGTGACGCGGTGGATAAACAAAGAATGACGCAATTCTGCGTCATTCTTCGTTTTTATTCATGTCGATTCTCGGTTTGAAGATCTTGTCTTGTGTGACGAAGGCCTCCTTAAATCGTGGTTTGATTTGTCGCAGGCATTTCTCGGCCTCCACGCGGTTGCGGAAATCGCCAGCGCGTAGGCGGAAGTGCGGCTCCACGTAGGTCAGATAGATAGGAATGTCGGGGAAGGCCCTTTCAAACTGGGCTTTCACTGCCTTGGCGTGGTCAAGGGCCTCGTTGCCGATTTCCATGAAAATGTGGATGCGGTAGCCGTTATACGAGCTGTCGACCTTATAGAGCGAACGCTGCTTGGCGATGAGGCTTTCGATGCGGCTGTCCTGGTCAACATGCAGTGAGCCACGGCTTTGCGCAAAGCCAAATGTGACCGACGCCATGAATATGATCAAACAAAGGATGCGTTTCATAACTTAAGAGTTGAGACTGCAAAGATACATTTTTTTGATGACATGCAAATTTCCGATGAAAGTTGTATCTTTGCACACAAAATTGAATGATGAATAGCAATTTAGACGCCAACGCTTCCCATCTCTCCAAGGCCGAGAAAGACCTCGAAAACGCCTTGCGTCCTGATATGTTCGACAGTTTTGCCGGACAGAAGCAGGTCGTCGACAACCTTCGCGTTTTCGTAAAGGCTGCCGCCCAGCGTGGCGAAGCCCTCGACCATACTTTGTTGTACGGCCCTCCGGGTCTGGGCAAGACCACTTTGTCATATATCATTGCCCATGAGTTGGGAGTCGGCATGAAGATGACCTCGGGACCCGTTCTCGACAAGCCGGGCAACCTTGCGGGTCTGCTTACCAGCCTTGAGCCTAACGACGTGCTGTTCATTGATGAGATCCACCGCCTCAGTCCTGTGGTGGAAGAGTATCTTTATTCCGCCATGGAGGACTTCCGCATCGATATTATGATTGAGACGGGACCAAGTGCGCGCAGCATCCAAATAACGCTAAATCCTTTCACCTTGATTGGTGCTACTACTCGTAGCGGCATGTTGACGGCACCCTTGCGTGAGCGTTTTGGCATCAAGCAGCGTTTGGAGTATTATGACGCGAAGACCTTGTCGAAGATTGTGAAGCGCTCTGCGGGCATCCTCAACGTGCCTATCGACGACACGGCAGCCTTCGAGATTGCGCGCCGCAGCCGAGGCACACCGCGTATCGCTAACATGTTGTTGCGTCGCGTTCGCGACTTCGCCCAGATCCAAGGCGACGGTACCATTACCTTAGACATCGCTAAAATCGGTCTGAAAGCCCTCAATGTGGACGAGCACGGCCTTGACGATATGGACAACAGGATTCTCACCACCATCATCGACAAGTTCAAGGGTGGTCCTGTGGGTGTCAACACCATCGCCACGGCAGTGGGCGAGGACCCCGGCACTATCGAAGAGGTCTGTGAGCCATTCCTTATCCAGGAAGGCTTCATCATGCGCACGCCTCGTGGCCGCGAGTGCACAGATTTGGCGTATAAGCATTTGGGGAAGACGCGGTTTGCTAAATCGGGGACGGGAGAATTGGAGTTGTTTGGGTGAAATCTATAAATATGTATTTTTGCGATTCAGTTGTATTGTATTATGGATAAATATCGTCTCTATAGCATAGGCCATTCCAATCAGACATTAGAGGAGTTTCTGATGTTGCTGCAGACCCATGACATCAACTGCATCGTTGATGTTAGGAGTGTTCCTGCAAGTAAATATTCGCCACAGTTCAACCAAGAGAACCTCAAGTATTTCTTGCGCTCGCATGGCATCCAATATCTCTGTTTTGGCGATGAGTTTGGCGCTCGGCGGACGGATTGTTTGGACGAGGACGGGCAGGTCAATTTTGAGCTGGCAGTCGAAACGCCAATGTTTCAGCAAGGCGTAAAACGTTTGATGAATGGTCTCGAAAAGGGCTATCGCATTTCTTTGATGTGTTCGGAGGCCGACCCGTTGGAATGCCATCGGTTTTCGTTGGTGTCGCGTTATTTCCATGACCATGGCGTCGACGTCCAACATGTTTTGAAAGGTGCGGCGCTAATGTCGCATGTTGATGTAGAAAAAAGAATGATCGAGGAATACCTTCATTCAAGGAAATACCATCTTTCGGAAGTTGATTTGCTTTTCGGAACCTATACCGAAGAAGAACAGTTGAAAGATGCTTACCGTTTGAAAAACAAAGAAATAGGATATAAACCCGCAATGCAATTGGAGGAGGATTATTGATATGATTACGCTTTATACCATTGGTTTTACCAAGAAAAGTGCCGAACGGTTTTTCAATCTGCTCAGAAACAATGGAGTGAAGCAGTTGGTTGACGTTCGCATCAGCAACAGTAGCCAATTGGCAGGGTTTGCCAAAGGCAAGGATCTGGAGTTTTTCGTCAACGAGATTTGCCATATTCCATACAAACATATTGCTGATTTTGCCCCAACCAAGGAACTCCTTGACCGCTGGCACAAGGATGATGTGACTTGGGGAGAATATGAAGAGATTTACGTCAAGATGCTGAAAGACAGGGATGTCATCCGTAAATATGGTGTTAAAGCATTTGATGGAGCATGTTTCCTTTGCAGCGAGGACACACCTGAGCAATGTCATCGACGGTTGCTGGCCGAATATATGCAAAAGAACAGCAAGGAGAAAGTCGAGATTGTCCATCTAATCTGACACTCATGGACAAGTATTTCATCTGTTTGGCCAATTCCTACAAGCATGGAGGCCGTTGTTTGGCAGGTATCGAGATTGCTTTCAATGCCGATGGTAAGCATTACATTGTGCGCCACGATGACGGGCGTCCGGTTTGGGTTAGGCCTGTCTCAAATCAGCCAGATGGTTCTATTCCTACAACGATAGCCCAACAGATAAAGCTTTTCGACGTAGTGAAAATGACGGATGCGGTTCCTTGTCCCGACAAGGCGCATGTGGAAGACACAAAATATGCAACTTTGGACTGCAACCAAGGGCATTACACTCCTAGTGACGCGCTATTGAAGCTTTGCATTGACTCGAAGCACCAAAATGTGTTTTATTTTCGCGGCAAGGCCATTCCCGCCAAAATGGTGGATCGCCTCGACTATTCGCTGATGCTCATCAAGCCTGAGGAAGCGTATGCCTATATCGATGAAGATAGGGAGAAGTCGAAATATCGGATGAAATTTACCTATTATGGTTCACATTATGACTTCCCAATTACTGACCCCGTTTTCCTTGAGGCTTTCAAGAAGGAACCTGAGCGTTACGCCAACCTGCAAGGCGTTTATCTGACGTTATCGTTGGGTTTGGAGTTTGAAGGATTCCATTTCAAGCTTGTGGCAGCTGTGATTCTGACAGAAGAGCCGAAGATTGCTTCATCAGTAACCACTGATACGTCAGGCGAAGTTGAGGAACTGAGTTATATGGAAAAGCAAAAGCTTCGTTATCCAAATGCGTATGCAAAGTGGAGTGAAGAGGATGATGCTTTGTTGATGGAATTACACGCCCAAGGACTTACGGTTGGTGAGTTGGCGAAGGAGTTCAACCGTAATAAGGGTGCTATTCAATCTCGACTAAAGAAGTTGAAAAATGAAGAAGAGAGTTGGTTTGAGGTCTATGACCAGCAATTGGCTCGTCTTATCGAGCAAAAGAAAGATATAGAGTCTCAAATTGAGGAATTACGAAGGAATTTGGTTGAGCAGATGGAACTTCATGGCGAAGAAAAAGTCAGTTCAGAAAGATTTACCGTGACCTACCAACCGCCACGAACGGTGATGCAATTCGATGGCAAAGCGTTTCGGGAGGAGAACCATGCATTGTACGAACGCTATTGCAAGCCGAAGAAAAGGGAGGCTATGATTGTGGTTCGACAAAACAAAGCTGACGAGTAGTTGATTCAAGTCTTATAAAAAGGCAGAGCGTGGATTGGTCCGTTGTGCCCTATATTATAGCTGTCTAACTAATATGCTGTGATACTGTGTGTTAACACTTTTCCGGGCGAGTTTTTGCCGAAATCACACACTTTTTTGGACGAGCTTTCGCTACAATGGTACACTTTTCGGGATGAGTTTTCATGGTTCTAATACGAAAAATTCCCTATTTTTGCAGTTTCTTTCAAAATCAGCGAAAAACACTGCATCAGATGGACTATAACTTTACCGAAATCGAGAAGAAGTGGCAGCAATACTGGCACGACAACAAAATCTATAAGGTCGACATCGACCACACCAAGCCCAAGTTTTACGTCTTGGACATGTTCCCTTATCCCTCGGGCGCTGGCCTGCATGTGGGTCACCCGCTTGGCTATATCGCCTCGGATATTTATGCAAGATATAAAAGGCTGAAAGGCTTCAATGTACTGCATCCCATGGGCTACGACGCCTATGGCCTGCCTGCCGAGCAATATGCCATCCAAACGGGCACGCACCCCGCCATTACGACCGAGAAAAACATCAACCGCTATCGCGAACAGATGGACAAGATCGGTTTCTGCTACGACTGGGACCGCGAGGTACGCACCAGCGATCCCGAATATTACAAATGGACGCAATGGACTTTCATCCAGTTGTTTAACTCGTTCTACTGCAACGGCTGCCAGAAGGCTCAGCCCATCAGCAAGCTGATTGCCCGTTTCGAAGAAAAAGGTACGGAAGGCCTCAATGTTGCCGAAAGCAAGCCGCTGAGCTTCACCGCCGAGGAGTGGAAGGCCATGAGCGAGAAGCAACAACAAGAGGTGCTGATGAACTATCGTTTGGCCTATCAAGCCGAGGCCATGGTGAACTGGTGCCCGGGCTTGGGTACGGTGCTCGCCAACGATGAGGTGGCCGACGGCCTTTCGGTGCGTGGCGGCTTCCCCGTAGAGCGCAAGTCGATGAAGCAGTGGCAACTCCGCATCACCGCTTATGCCGACCGCCTGCTTCAAGGCCTCGAGACCGTGGACTGGAGCGAGTCGGTGAAAGACCTGCAACGCAACTGGATTGGGAAATCCATGGGTGCTTCCGTTATCTTCAAGGTAGATGGTAAAGATATCGATTTAGAGGTGTTCACCACTCGTGCAGACACTTTGTTTGGCACGACTTTCATGGTGCTGGCTCCCGAACATGAGCTGGTAAAGGAAATCACCACGCCAGAGCAACGCGCCGAGGTGGAGGAGTACATCACCCGCACCAAGAACCGCAGCGAGCGTGAGCGTATGGCTGAGGTACGTAAAGTGAGCGGCGCCTTCACGGGTGCCTACGGCATCAACCCCATCACGGGTGCCAAACTGCCCATTTGGATTGCCGACTACGTGCTGATGGGTTACGGTACGGGTGCCATCATGGCCGTGCCTGCCCACGACAGCCGCGACTTCGCCTTTGCCCGTCATTTCAACCTGCCTATCATCCAAGTGGTGAAGAAACCTGGCACAGAAGCCACCGACCCCGCCACATGGGAGGAGAGCTTCGACGCCAAGGACGGCGAGTTGGTCAACTCGGGCTTCCTTAATGGTCTGACCGTCAAGAAAGCCATCGAGCGCATGATTGAGGAACTGGAGAAACTGGGCGTCGGTACAGGCAAGACCAACTACCGCCTGCGCGATGCCATCTTCAGCCGCCAGCGCTATTGGGGTGAGCCGTTCCCGATCTACTACAAGGACGGCATGCCTTACGCCATGGACGAGTCGAAACTGCCGCTTGAGTTGCCTGCCATCAGTGAATACAAACCCACCGAGACGGGTGAGCCGCCTTTGGCCCGCGCCAAGAATTGGGTCACGGAGGAAGGCTATTCCATCGAGACCAACACCATGCCGGGCTTTGCTGGTTCCAGCGGTTACTATTTCCGCTATGAGGACCCGCACAACGACAAGGAATACTTCAGTCGCGAAGCCAACGACTATTGGCAGAACGTCGACCTCTACATCGGCGGCGCTGAACACGCCACTGGCCACTTGATTTACAGCCGCTTCTGGTGCAAGTTCTTGTTTGATATTGGTTTGTCATGCAAAGACGAGCCCTTCCAACGTATGATCAACCAAGGTATGATTCAAGGCCGTTCGAGTTTTGCCTATCGTGCCAACATGGAGAAATTGTGTGAGTATGGCGTTTGGCGTCTTATCAAGGACAACAAGTTGGGCGTGAAGTTCGAAAAGGACTTCAAGGATGGCCGCCGTCGTTTCGACTTCTTCTGCCCCGAGAAAGGCATCCTCATTGAGATCAACCGCATGGGCAACCTCGAAAAGGTGGCTGAGCCTTGGCAGGATTATGCTGCCGAGAAAGGTTACAAGCTGTTACTTGTCCCGATTATCGATGTGGTGAATGACTACAAGAACGGCACCGACTTTGTTGAGCAGCGCATCAAAGACCTTATCGCAGGAAAGGATGTTCCCGCTTTTATTGAGGGTGAGGCTTACGATGGCACTCCTATCTTCATCTCTAAGAATCTGGAAGGCCGTGAGCAGTTCAGCGACCCGATTCATGTGGACATCAACATGGTGCGCAACGATATCCTCGATGTGGAGACATTCCGCCTGTGGCGCGATGACCTGAAAGATGCGCAGTTCATCTTTGAGAAGGACAAGGATGGCAATGATATCTTTGTCTGTGGCAACGAGATCGAGAAGATGTCGAAGTCAAAATACAACGTTCAGAATCCTGACGACCTCGTAGAGAAATACGGCGCCGACACGCTCCGTCTCTATGAGATGTTCCTTGGCCCCTTGGAGCAATCCAAGCCTTGGGATACGCAGGGTATCGAGGGCACGTTCCGTTTCGTGCGCAAGTTCTGGAGGCTGTTCCACAACGAGAACAACGAGTTCTGCGTCAGTGACGAGCCTGCCACTGCCCCTGAACTGAAGAGCCTGCACAAACTCATCAAGAAGGAAGAGGATGGCATCGAGAGCATCTCGTTCAACACGGTCGTTTCTGCCTTCATGATTTGCGTCAATGAACTGGCCGACATGAAGTGCAACAAGCGTGAGATCCTTGAGCCTCTGACGGTGATGATTTCGCCTTACGCACCGCATATCGCCGAGGAGTTGTGGCACCTGCTGGGTCATGAGACCTCAGTGGTGAACGCTGCGTTCCCCGTTTACGACGAGAGCAAGACGGTGGAAAACAGTTTCAATTACCCCATCAGCTTCAACGGCAAGATGCGTTTCAATATGGAACTGCCTGTTACGATGAATGCCGACGAGGTGCAAGCCGCCGTGCTTGCCGCCCCCGAGTCTGCTAAATGGATTGAGGGCAAGCAGGTGAGAAAGGTGATTTATGTGCCTAAGAAGATTGTGAATATCGTAGTAGGATAATCAATTTGTAGAGACGTAGCACGCTGCGTCTCTACTCAGTTTTATTGTTGCGCCCGGTATTCCTTGGGCGACATACCTGCGTTTGTTTTAAAAAAGCGAGTGAATGCAGCTGGGTCGGAAAAGCCAAGCTGTTGGCTGATTTGTTGGATATTGAGGTCCTTGCTGTGGCGAAGTAGTGACTTGGCTTGGACAATGACATAACCCGAAATCCATTCATTGGCACTAATACCGGTTTGTTTCTTGATGATGCTGCCAAAGTACTTGGGTGACAAACAAAGAAGGTTGGCATAATACTGCACTTCGCGGCTTTCTTGGAAATGGTTGACAAAGGCGTTTTTAAAACGGTTAACCAATTGTTGGGCTGGGGTGAGTTCTGGTGCCGATAAGCCGTTTTCCTGTAGGTAAATCTCTATCAAATGTGTTCCTATCTCTATTTGCTTGACTAATAATTCGTCACGCTCAGGATGGTTCAACTGATTGATGGCTTGGAGCATCAGGAAGAGCCCTTGCACGCTTTCACACTGCTCTTCGCTCAGATGGAAAATGGAATTGTATCGATGTTCGACATGCTCAAAATAGAAAGGATAGAGATACCTCAGATTTTGGAGAAAACTGGGTAAGATGACAAGCAATGAAACCAAATAATCGTCGCTATATTCTTGTATCTCCATCACATGGCCTGGGGACATCATGACAAAGTCGTGTCGATGGAATTCCTTTTGTTGCTTGTCAAAAAGGTTTTTCAGACACCCTCGATGATTGAGCCAAAGTACGAAAAATGGTGATGCGTAGGCTTTCTCGTAGATAGGCACACGATTTATGCTGTCAAATATCATTAGACCATGTGTTTTTATCTGGTCTCTTATTTCCTCCAAAGCATGTGGTTGCTTGTACATTTTTTTTTCGGTCATTTTGCCTACAAAAATACTTCAAAATTGATTAAAAGTCTACAATAATCCGACCAAATGACAATTATTTCGTTCTAATCGTTTCTTGATTTGTGCAGGGATAGCTCTACTTTTGCGCCCAAGATGAAAGCAGAACAACGGCATCATTATCATTAGTTAGTGTCCATGTTACTGACTTTTCCTATTGTTTGGCGACAAAAGTGTTATAGTCAGCGAAGTACTTGTTTGTTTGTACTTCATTTTTTCAATTAAAAATGAGATGGTGCCGTTTTTATTATTCTAGCATCTCAAACACCACCGCGTGTGGCATCTCGAACTCGTTAATATCGTTGTGGGGTGATTTCCGCTTTGCCACGACGCATTTCAAACACCACCGCGTGAGGCATCTCGAACAGATAATCGTTTGGGATTTCGATTTGATAAGTGGGACTGTAATAGTCTAGGTCTTTTGAACCGCTTTTTAGGCTCAAAGTAGCTGTTTTATTGCTTCCCAGAATCTTGATTTTTCCTGTCTTTAATTCAGGCATTCCTTTGGAATCGAACCAATACAAATTGGGCACAGGGCTTTCCTGTTCATCCAAGAGGAAAATAGCATAAACCTTGTCGCCCTTTTGCGTGAAACGGAACTTGCCGTAGGTGAAAGGATAGATGGGCCTTGTGCCATAGATGGCCTCACCGTTCACCTGCATCCATTCGCCGATTTCTTTCATGCGGAGCAGGGCCGTGTCGGGCAGGTTGCCATCGGCATCGGGACCTACGTTGAGGAGGAAGTTGCCACCTTTTGCCACGATGTCGCAAAGCAAGTGGATGAGTTTGTTGGTGCTTTTGTAGGTGTCGGTGGAGACATACGACCACGAGTTGCCCATCGACATGCAGGTCTCCCAGGGATAGGGCAGGAGCGAGTCGGGCACCTGCTGTTCGGGGGTCTGGTAGTTTTCGTATTTGCCGCCCACCGAGCGGTCGACGATGATGAGGTCGGGGTTGTTCTCGCGGGCGATGTTGGCTACTGTTGGCATGTCGATATCTTGGATATAGCCTTGACAACCGAGCCACGGACGTGTCTCTTCGTTCACGCTCCATTCCGGTCGCACCCAACCACCGTCGAGCCACAGGATGTCGATGTCGCCATAGTTATGGGTGAGTTCGCGTATCTGTCTGTGGGTGAATTGCTTGTATTTCTCGAAGCGCTCGGGCATGGCCGTCGGGTCGTAGTTGACATTACGATCGGGGGTGGCCCATTCGTGCGCCCAGTAGTCGTCGCAATGCCAGTCGGGTTTCGAGAAATAAAGACCAGTCCAAAAGCCCTTTTCGCGGAAGGCCTTCACCACTTCGCCCGTGATGTCGGCCTTGGGATTTTCGGAGAACGGACAGCTCGGGTCAACGGTGGAGTATGAGGTCTCCTTGGTGCCAAACATGCAGAAGCCATCGTGGTGCTTCGTGGTGAAGACGACGTACTTCATGCCTGCTCCTTTGGCCGCCTCAGCCCATTTTGTGGGATCAAAGTGTTGCGGATTGAAGGTTTTATTAAGGTTTTGATAATCAGTCTTGTATTTGTAATAGTCAGCACCATCACGGTTGATCCAAGGCTCGTTGCAGATGGACCACGATTCCACCACTTCCCATTGGGCATAGATACCCCAATGCATCATGAAGCCGAACTTGAGGTCTTGCCATTGGTTGATGCGGTTGGTGATGACGGGGTCGGTTTCAGGGCGTTGGTCGTCGGTTTGGGCGAAGGCCATCATGCAAACAAGGCATAAAAACGTGGAGAAAAAGCACTTCTTCATGGTCAATCAGATTTATCGTGCAAAGGTAGGAAAAAACGGCTGTCTATTTG